>Ga0310345_10000084_pt1 | contig 199094 bp, 163 predicted proteins | sample HC15DNA20500_MG_FD_204667 | JGI IMG/M metagenome (GOLD analysis project Ga0310345, IMG submission 204667) | Marine microbial communities from station ALOHA, North Pacific Subtropical Gyre - HC15-DNA-20-500_MG | ecosystem: Environmental > Aquatic > Marine > Oceanic | place: Pacific Ocean... | reverse complement strand
AAAGAAGGCGGCGAAGAAGACCACCGCAAAGAAGGCGGCGAAGAAGACCACCGCAAAGAAGGCGGCGAAGAAGACCACCGCAAAGAAGGCGGCGAAGAAGACCACCGCAAAGAAGGCGGCGAAGAAGGCCACCGCCAAGAAGGCGGCGAAGAAGGCCACCGCCAAGAAGGCGGCGAAGAAGACCACCGCTAAGAAGGCGGCGAAGAAGACCACTGCCAAGAAGGCGGCGAAGAAGACCACCGCAAAGAAGGCGGCGAAGAAGACCACCGCCAAGAAGGCGGCGAAGAAGGCCACCGCCAAGAAGGCCACCGCGAAGAAGGTCACCGCCAAGAAGGCCACCGCCAAGAAGGCCACCTCGAAGAAGGCCACCTCGAAGAAGGCCACCTCGAAGAAGGCCACCTCGAAGAAGGCCACCGCCAAGAAGGCGGCGAAGAAGACCACCGCGAAGAAGGCCACCGCCAAGAAGGCCACCGCCAAGAAGGCCACCTCGAAGAAGGCCACCGCCAAGAAGGCCACCGCCAAGAAGGCCACCGCCAAGAAGGCCACCGCGAAGACCGCCAAGAAGGCCACCGCGAAGACCGCTTCCAAGAAGACCGCGAAGAAGGCCCCTGCGAAGACCGCCACCAAGAAGGCGCCGAAGAAGACGGCGAAGAAGACCACCGCCGAGGAGACGGCCCCGGAGACCGCGGTCGCCGAGAAGCCGGCCAAGAAGGCCCCGAAGAAGGCGCCCGCGAAGACCACACCGGCGAAGAAGGCCTCGAAGAAGCCGGCCGCGAAGGCCGCGCCGATGCCGGACGCCTCCGACCTGAAGACGCGACCGACCGACTCGTCGGTGGCCGACTTCATCGACGCGGTGCCCGACGAGCAGCGCCGCGCCGACGCGTGGACGATCAGCCGGATGATGGAGGAGATCGTCGGGGAGGCGCCGCAGATGTGGGGCGCCAGCATCGTCGGCTTCGGCAGTCAGCCGCTGAAGTACGCGAGCGGCAAAGAGGTCGACTGGATGCTGGTCGGCTTCTCGCCCCGCAAGGCGAACCTCGTGCTCTACATCATGCCGGGCTTCGAGCGGTACGACGAGCTGCTCGGCAAGCTCGGCAAGCACAAGACCGGCAAGAGCTGCCTCTACGTGAACCGCCTCGCGGACGTCGAGCTGCCCGTGCTGGCCGAGCTCGTCGCGCACTCGGTCGCCGAGATGCGCAGCCGCTGACCCCTCCGCCGCCGCGTCTCGGGCCTGCCCGAGGCGCGGCGAGCGCGCGAGAATGACGCGCTGCGGCAGGAGATCCGTCACGAGGCATGCGCGGCGCAGCTGCTATGTGCGTGAATGATGGAACAGAGCCCTCGCCGCCCCGTGCTCGCCGCCACGGGCCTCTTCACGCCTCCGAACGCGATCTCGAACGACGAGCTCGTGGAGAGCTTCAACGCGTGGGTGGACGCCTGGAACGCCTCGCACGCGGCCGAGATCGAGGCGGGCACCCTCGAGCCGAAGGCGCACTCGTCGAGCGCGTTCATCGAGAAGGCGAGCGGGATCCGCTCCCGGTTCGTGATGGACAAGGAGGGGATCCTCGACATCGAGCGCATGGTGCCGCGGCTGCCGCATCGCTCGAACGAGGAGCTCTCGATCCTCGCCGAGATGGCCACCCGGGCCTGCGAGGACGCGCTGCACCGCGCCGGACGGACGGCGGCCGACGTCGACGCCGTCATCGTCGCCTGCTCGAACCTCCAGCGCGCCTACCCGGCGATCGCGGTCGAGGTGCAGGACGCGCTCGGCGTCGAGGGCTGGGGCTTCGACATGAACGTCGCCTGCTCCTCCGCGACCTTCGGCCTGCAGACGGCGATGGACATGATCACCGCGGGCAGCGCCGACGCCATCCTCGTGGTGAACCCCGAGATCTGCAGCGGGCACCTCAACTTCCGCGACCGCGACAGCCACTTCATCTTCGGCGACGTCGCCACGGCGATGCTGCTCGAGCGCGGCGACCGCGCCCCCGCCGGCCGCGGCTCCTGGGACATCCTCGACGCGCGCCTCTCGACGAAGATGTCGAACAACATCCGCAACAACCTCGGCTTCCTGAACCGCGCCGAGGCCGACGACACCGAAGCCCACCTGGCCCGCATGACCGCGCCCGACACCGACCTTCTCTTCGTGCAGGAGGGTCGCAAGGTCTTCAAGGAGGTCGTGCCGATGGTCGCGCGCATGATCGTCGACCAGCTCTCCGAGCTCGACCTCCCGCCCGAGCAGCTCCGCCGCCTCTGGCTCCACCAGGCCAACCTCAACATGAACCGCCTGATCGCGACCAAGGTCCTCGGCCGCGAGCCCGACGCCACCGAAGCCCCCGTCATCCTCGACCGCTACGCCAACACCTCCTCCGCCGGCTCCGTCATCGCCTTCCACCTCCACCACGAAGACCTGTCCCCCGGCGACATCGGCCTCCTCTGCAGCTTCGGCGCCGGCTACTCCGCCGGCACCGTGCTCCTCCGCAAGCGATAGCCGCGGCGCCCGCGCCAGGGAGCGCCGAGACGACCGAGGTGGGAATGGGGAAGATCGTCCCCGAGCCCGCCCCCGAGCCCGCTCGCGAGCCCGCCGTGCGCACGCAGAGCTCGATGATTTGAATAGGATCGTCCCCGAACGTCGGCGCTCCCCGGGAAGGCGACGAGCGAAGCGAGGTCGCCACGAACGTCCAGAAAAGGCGACGAGCGAAGCGAAGTCGCCAACGAACCCGGAAGGCGACGAGCGAAGCGAAGTCGCCAACGAACGTCCCGAGAGGCGACGAGCGAAGCGAAGTCGCCAACGAACCCGAAAGGCGACGAGCGAAGCGAGGTCGCCAACGAACCCGGAAGGCGACGAGCGAAGCGAGGTCGCCGCACGAACACGGAAAGGCGACGAGCGAAGCGAAGTCGCCAACGAACGTCCCGAAGGCGACGAGCAAAGCGAGGTCGCCCCCCGCCAAAGAACACGGAAGGCGACGAGCGAAGCGAGGTCGCCGCACGCGCCATCTCCCGTCTTCGATCCCGCGGCAGCGGGCGGCCAGCGAGCGCGAAGCGCGAGCGCGAGCCGCGTGGCTCACGCGCGGAGCGCGGGACACCGGCGACGAGCGAAGCGAGGTCGCCGGCAATTGGGTGGGGGGGCCCCGCGGAGCCGGCTGACCTGTCTCTGCGGAGGGTGCGGAGCACCCGGAGCGGAGACAGGTCTGACGGCGCAGCGGGGGGGAGGGGCTGAAAGCCCCTCCCAAAAAATCAGTGCCGGAAGTGCCGGTGCCCCGTCATCACCATCGCGATGCCGGCGGCGTCGGCGGCGGCGATGACCTCGTCGTCCTTCTTCGATCCGCCTGGCTGGACGACGGCGGTGATGCCCGCCTTCACGGCCGCCTCGACGCCGTCGGGGAAGGGGAAGAAGGCGTCGGAGGCCATGACCGCGCCCTTGGCGAGGTCACCGGCCTTCTGCGCGGCGAGCTCGACCGCGACGACGCGGCTCATCTGACCGGCGCCGACGCCGACGGTGCGGTCCTTCTTCGCGAAGACGATGGCGTTCGACTTCACGTGCTTGCAGACGCGCCAGGCGAAGTCCATCGCCGCCATCTCGTCGTCGGTGGGGGCTCGCTTCGTCACGACCTTGCCGGCGCGGGTCTCGCCGGGGCCGGTGGCGTCGCGCTCGTGCACGGCGAGGCCGCCGCCGATGCGCTTGAAGGTGATGTCGGCGTGGTCGGCGGCGAGCCACTCGCCGGTCGCGAGCAGCCGCAGGTTCTTCTTCTTGCGGAGCAGCTCGAGCGCCTCGTCCGAGAAGCCGGGCGCGACCACGCACTCGATGAAGGTCTCCTTCAGCTTCGCCGCGGTCGCCTCGTCCACGCTCCGGTTGAGCGCGACGATGCCGCCGAAGGCGCTGAGCGAGTCGGCCTCGCGCGCGGTGACGTAGGCGTCGGCGAGGGTCTCGGCGACCGCGACGCCGCAGGGGTTGGTGTGCTTGACCACCACCGCGGCCGGGCGCTCGAACTCGCGCACCGCCTCGAGGGCCGCGTCGACGTCGACGAGGTTGTTGAAGCTCAGCTCCTTGCCGCCCGCGCCGAGCGACTCCGCGCGCGAGAGGCTGCCGGCCCGGGCGTTGTGCTCGAGGTAGAAGGCGCCCTGCTGGTGCGGGTTCTCGCCGTAGCGCAGGTCGTAGACCTTCTCGAAGGTCAGCGCGAGCGTGCCCGGGAACGCGTGGGTCGTGCCGTCCGGGTCGCGCGAGGTGAGGTAGCGCGCGATGGCCGCGTCGTAGGCCGCCGTGTGGCTGAAGGCCTTCTGCGCGAGCCGGGTCCGGAGCTCGAGGGAGGGACCGTCCTCGCGCTTCGCCGCCTCGATGACCGTGTCGTAGTCGTCCGGGTCCACCACCACGGTGACCCGCGCGTGGTTCTTGGCCGCGGAGCGGATCATCGAGGGGCCGCCGATGTCGATGTTCTCGATGATCTCCTCGTGGCCGGCGTCGCGCGCGACGGTCTCCTCGAAGGGGTAGAGGTTGACCACCACGAGGTCGATCGGCTTGCCGCCGAGCTCCGTGAGCTGGGTGCGGTCGCCGATGGTGTCGCGCATCAGGATGCCGCCGTGCACCCGGGGGTGCAGCGTCTTGACCCGGCCGTCCATCACCTCCGGCGACTGCGTGTACTCCGAGACGTCGGTCACCGGGACGTCGGCGCCGCGCATCGAGCGGGCGGTGCCGCCGGTGGAGAGGATCTCGACGCCGGCGTCCACCAGCGCGCGCGCCAGGTCGATGATGCCGCGCTTGTCCGAGACCGAGATCAGAGCGGTGCGAATGCGTGCCACGCGAGTCCTCCGGGGTCCGAGTCGGAGTCGAAGTACCGCCGCGGCCGGCCACCGTCAACGCCGCCGGGCCGCGTTCTTGACCGCCCGCGTGGGGTGGCCTCATCGTGACCGTTCGATGCGCGCCCGGTGGTCGGTCCTCGTCTTGATGTCCCTGAGCCTCCTGCTCATGGGGAACGATCGGCCGCCCTGGTACCCGCGCCGCCGGCCGATGCCGCGCCCGAACCGCATCGCGCAGGCCCGGGTCGCCATCGCCGACTGGCCGCCCGAGCCCGAGAGCCCAGCGCAGGTCGACCCGGAGCGGCTCGCGGCGGCGCTGCGCGAGATCTGCGACTGGATGCCGCCGCGGCGCTCCGAGCGCTACGCCGGCTGGATCCTCGAGCACGCGGCCACCTTCGACGTCGACCCCTTCCTGCTCGCCGCCCTCGCCTACCGCGAGGGGCGCTGCCGGGCCGACGCGGAGGGGGGCGACCGCGGCTCGGGCGTGGGCCTCACCCTCATCGACACCTCGATGTACTGGGAGAACCTCCGCCGCGGCACCCTGCGCTACCGGGTGCGCGAGGACGATCGCTGGGTCGAGCGGGAGGAGACGGTCGACGCCTTCCCGTTCAACGGCCCGCGCCTCGGCTCGCCCGAGCCCAACCTCTACTTCGCGGCCGCGCTGCTCCACCTGTGGAAGGTCCAGCACGAGACCGTGGACGCGGAGTTCGAGCAGGCGCCTCACCGCCACTACGTCTCCCACTGGCTGTGGGGCGACCGGGTGCGGAGCGACCGTCAGGAGGACCGCATCCTGCTCGAGCGGCGCCGGATCCTCGAGTACTACGGCGCGCACGACGGCGCGCGGCCGGTCCGCTGGGGCGGGGTCACCTTCGGCTGTCCCCTCGACGGCTGCCCGCGGGTGATCTCGAGCTGGATCGGGAGCGAGCGCGACGACGGGGCCCGACACCACCGCGGCGTCGACCTCGAGAGCCTGCCCGGCGAGCCGGTGCGCGCGATCGCGGGCGGCCTCGTCGTCTTCGCGGGCGTCGACCTGCCCGGCGGTCAGAACCACCGTCAGCTCCGGACCCAGAGCGAGTACGAGGCGATCGACGACGACGCGCTCGGCGCGGGCGGACGCTACGTCTGCGTCCGGACCCAGCGCGAGGAGCTGCACTCGGTGCGGCACTGCTACATGCACCTCGAGCAGGTCGACGTCACCTACGGGGACCGGGTCGAGCGAGGGGCGCGCCTCGGCAGCGTGGGGCGCACCGGCATGCGTCGGAGCGCGGCGCACCTCCACCTGGAGATGAGCACCGAGCACCTCGAGGACCCGGCCGAGATCCTCTACGGGCTCCTGCTCGGGCACCGCGACGCCGACCCGCTGCCCTCCCATTGATATGCTCGCGCCATGAAGGCCCTTCGATTCTTCGGCGCGCCGGAGGTGACGGACGTCGACGTGCCGGAGCCCAAGGCGGAAGAGGCGCTGATCCGCGTGAGGCGCGCGGGCGTCTGCTCGACCGATCTCGAGATCGTGAAGGGCTACATGGGGTTCGAGGGGACCCTGGGCCACGAGCTCGTCGGCGAGGTGGTCGGCGCGACCGACGCCGGCTGGATGGGCGCGCGGGTGACCGGCGAGATCAACCTCTCGTGCGCGCGCTGCGAGCGCTGCCTCGCCGGCCTCGGGCGGCACTGCGCGTCGCGCACCGTGCTCGGCATCCTCGGCAAGGACGGCTGCTTCGCCGAGTACGTCACCCTCCCGCTCCGCAACCTGCACCGGGTGCCCGACGGGCTCTCCGACGCGCTCGCCGTCTTCGCCGAGCCGCTCGCCGCGGCCTACGAGATCCTCGAGCAGATCCGGATCGCGCCCGACGACCGGGTGGCGATCCTCGGGGACGGCAAGCTCGGCTCGCTGATCGCGATGGTGCTCCAGCAGACCGGCGCCGAGGTGGTCGTGGTCGGACGGCACGCCCACAAGCTCGAGCGCCTCGCGCCGCTGGGACTCCGGACCGCGCTGGCCGACGACGCGATCGACGGCGACTTCGACGTGGTGGTGGAGGCGACCGGCTCCGCCCCCGGGTTCGAGCGCGCCCGGAGCCTGCTCCGCCCGCGCGGCACGCTCGTCCTGAAGAGCACCTACCACGGCAAGCTCGAGCTGGACGCGGCGCCGCTGGTCATCGACGAGATCACCGTCGTCGGCTCGCGCTGCGGCCCCTTCCCGCCCGCGCTGCGCGCGCTCGCCGAGGGCCGCATCGATCCGACGCCGCTCATCGAGGACAGCTTCGCGCTGGCCGACGGCGTGCGTGCGCTCGAGAAGGCGGCCGAGCGCGGCGTGCGCAAGGTGCAGCTCGTCTGCGATGGCTGACCTGATCGAGCTCGACCGCCTCGTCGTGCGCTTCGGCGACGTGACCGCGGTCGACGGCGTGTCGCTGACGGTGCGCGAGGGCGAGCTGCTGATGCTGCTCGGCGGCTCGGGCAGCGGGAAGACGACCACGCTCGAGTGCATCAACGCGCTGGTCACCCCGACCGAGGGCGTGGTGCGCCTCCGCGGCGAGGACGTGCGGAGCCTGCCGCCGCACGCGCTCCGGCGCCGGATCGGCTACTGCTTCCAGGGCGTCGGGCTCTTCCCGCACCTCACGGTCGCGGAGAACGTGGGCATCACCCCGGAGCTGCTCGGCTGGGACGAGGCCCGCGTCCGGGCGCGGGTGGAGGCGCTGCTCGCCCGGGTGGCGCTGCCGATCGAGGAGTACGGCGACCGGCTCCCGGACGCGCTCAGCGGCGGGCAGCGGCAGCGGGTCGGGGTCGCGCGGGCCCTCGCCGCCGAGCCGGAGGTGGTGCTCTTCGACGAGCCGTTCGGCGCGCTCGACCCGATCACCCGCGAGCAGCTGCAAGCGGAGCTGCGCACGCTGAAGGAGGACCTCGGCCTCACGAGCGTGTTCGTCACCCACGACGTGCTCGAGGCGCTGACCCTCGGCGATCGGATCGCGGTGCTGCGCGAGGGGCGCCTCCTCCAGGTGGGCACGCCGCGGGAGCTCGCGGAGGCGCCGGCCGATCCCTACGTGACCGCCCTGCTCGAGGCGCCGCGGCGCGCGCTGGACCGGCTGTCGTGAGCGTCGACTGGCCGCGGCTCGGCGAGCTGATGCTCGCGCACCTCCGGCTGAGCCTCTGGGCGCTCCTGCTCGGCGCCGCGATCAGCCTGCCCCTCGGCGTCGCCGCGGCGCGGAGGCCGGCGCTCGAGCGCGCGGCGCTGGCGGTGGCCAGCGTGATCCAGACCATCCCGGGGCTCGCGCTGCTGGCGATCATGGTCCCGGCGCTGGCCGCCCTCGGGGCGTTCGGGCTCGAGCTGCCGAGCATCGGCGCGCTGCCCGCGGTGCTCGGGCTGACCCTCTACAGCCTGCTGCCGATGCTGCGGAACACGGTGGTCGGCATCGCCGAGGTGGACGAGAGCGTGAAGCGCGCCGCGCTCGGGGTCGGCATGACGCCCGGCCAGCGACTGCGCCGGGTGGAGCTGCCGCTCGCCGCGCCCGTGATCGTCGCCGGTCTCCGCACCGCGACCGTGTGGACGGTCGGCATGGCGACCCTGGCCACTCCGGTGGGCGCCTCGAGCCTGGGCGACCTGATCTTCGGCGGCCTGCAGACCCGCGATCACGGCGCGGTGCTCGCCGGCTGCCTCGGCTCGGCCGCGCTCGCGCTGGCGCTGGACGGGCTGATCCGCGCGGCGGAGCTCGGCGCGCGCACCCGCCGCCCGAGGCTGTGGGCCCCGGCCGCCGCGGCCCTCGGCGCGCTCTGCCTCTACGCGCTCGCCTCCCCGCTCGCCGGTCTGGCCGGAGGCGAGCGGCCGCTGCGCGTGGGGGCCAAGCCCTTCACCGAGCAGTACGTGCTCGCCGAGCTGGTGGCGCAGCGCGCCGGGGCCCCGACCGAGGTGATGCGCTCGCTCGGCTCCAACGTCGCGTTCGAGGCGCTGGCCGCCGGCGACCTCGATCTCTACGTCGAGTACACGGGCACCGTCTGGACCGCGCTGATGGGCCGCGAGGACCGCGCGCCTCGCGAGGCGCTGAACGCCGAGGTCGAGGCGTGGCTGCGCGACGAGCACGACGTGGTGGTCGTCGCTCGCCTCGGCTTCGAGAACGCCTACGCGCTCGCGGTGCGCTCCCCCGAGGACGGCGGGCCGCGCATCACGCGGATCAGCGAGCTGGCGCCGCTGGCTCCGTCGATGGAGGTCGGCGGCGACTACGAGCTGTTCGGCCGGGGCGAGTGGCGCAGCCTCGAGGAGCGCTACGGCCTGCGGTTCGAGGCCCAGCGCACGATGGACCCCACCCTGCTCTACGAGGCGATCGACGCCGGACAGGTCGACGTCATCGGCGCCTACACCACCGACGGGCGCGTCGCGGCCTACGACCTGAGGGTGCTCGAGGACGACCGCGACGCGATCCCTCCCTACGACGCCGTCCTGATCGCCAACGGCGCCTTCGCGCGCGGTCGCCCGGCGCTCATCGCGCGCCTGCGGACGCTGGAGGGGCGCATCGACGACGACGCGATGCGCGCGATGAACCGCGCGGTGGACGTGGACGGGGAGACGCCGGCCCGCGCGGCCGCGCGCCATCGATAGGCGCCTCCGCCTGAGCGCGGCCGCACGGGGCAACATGCCTCACGTGGTAGAGGGCCGCGACCCACCTCATACTGACGCCCGTGCCGCACCTCCGAGCCGCCCTCCTCTTCGCCGTCGGCGCCCTGACGGGCGCGAGCGGGTGGGCGTTCGCGCCTGCCGCCGCCGAGCCGACTCCGCCTGAGCGGACCCCGGTGGCCGGGCGCGCCGCGCCGACCGAGCGCCCCGCCTCCCCGCCGCCGCCCGCGCCGCGGTCTCCGCTCGAGCGCGCGTTCTCGGCCGCGGTGGAGGTCCGCGCCGGCGAGTCGTACGGCGCGGGCGTGTGGCTCGGCGACGGCCGCGTGCTCACGGCGGGGCACGTGCTCGGCGGGCTCGCCGAGGCGCGCCTGAGGTTCGAGGGCGAGCCGTGGCTCGACGCGGTGGTGGTCGCGCGTGACGCGGGCGACGACCTCGCGGTGCTCTCGGTCGAGGGCGTGGACCGCCCGGCCCCGGAGCGCCGCCGCGCGAGCGAGCTCGGCCGGGGCGACGCGCTCTACAGCGTCGGGTGCCCGCGCGAGCTCGGCTTCACCGTGCAGCGCGGCGTGGTCTCCCATCTGTCGCGCCGCTTCGGCGAGAGCCGCGTCATGCAAACGGACCTGCCCGCCGAAGCCGGGAGCTCGGGAGGCCCCGTCTTCGACGAGCAGGGACGCCTGGTCGGCGTCATGTCCTTCGTGCTGCGCGGGAGCGAAGGCATCGCCTTCGTCACCCCGCTCGAAGAGGCCTTCGACCTCCTCGAATAGCCGAAGGGTCAGCGAGCGCGGGGGCGCTCGTCGGTCGGCGCGCGCTCGTCCGCGGCGGACGACCGCTCACGCTGCGACGGCTCGCGCAGGGGCCGAGGCTCGTCCGCGCGGGGGCGCTCACCGGCCTGCGGGATCGCCGCGTCCTGCGCGAGGCCCAGCGACCGGAGGGTGCGCGCGTCGAGCTCCCCGGTGACCTGCAGCTGGTTGGCGCGCTGGTAGTCGCGCAGCGCGCGCTCGGTGCGCGGGCCCATCACGCCGTCGGCCGGGCCGGTCTCGAAGCCGGCCTGGGCGAGCGCGCGCTGCGCCTCCCGGACCGGACCCTGCTCACCCGCCTGGGTGGTCCCGCTGACGCGCTGAACCTCGCCCTCGGCGTCGATGCCCATCACGCGGGCGGTCGAGGCGTCGAAGCGGCCGGTCACCGCGAGCTGCTCCTGCTCCTGGAAGCTGCGGAGCGCGGCCCGGGTCTGCGGCCCGTAGATGCCGTCGATCTCACCCTCGTAGTGACCGTCGCGCTGGAGGCGCTCCTGGATCTCGCGCCGCTGCTCTCGATCGAGCGAAGCAAACCGCGCGTCGCGCCGCTCCGATCGAGTGTCCTCGCCGCGCGGCTGCGGGCTCCTCGACTGTCGAGCGTTCGGCCGCTCGCGCTCGCTCGTCGCTTCGGGGGCGGGCGGCGACTCCTCACTCGAGCGCTCGGCGCCGGGGTTCGGGGGGCTCGCGTTCTGGGGCGTGTGCTGGGCGAACGCGGGGGCGGCTCCGAGCCCGAGGGCGAGCGCGGCGGCGCCGATCGTTCCGTGCTTGAAGATGCTCATGTCTCGTTTCCTCTCTGCCTCGCGCGGCGCGCCTGCCCTGCGGCGGCACGGACGCGGGCTCTCGTGGAAGGCGGGCTGCGCGGCCCGTCCAGGTGGGGAGCGGAAGGGGTGCAACCGATGTGCCCCCGCCCGTTGCGGCCCCGGCGTCGCGCGCGGCCGCCGCAGGCTGCGACAGGCGGGTCGACGGGACACGCCCCGGCCGCGGTCGCCGTGCAGCGAAGCGCGACGATTCCAGAACGAGAGACGGCGCGCCCTCTCGGACGCGCCGTCCCTGGGATCGGAGCGCGCACGCTTCGATCACTGCGGCTGCGAGATCCTCGGCGTGCTGCGGGGCATCGGGGTCGAGGTCATCGGCTCCGGCTGGCTCACCGCGGGGCGCGGCGGCATCTGCGGGACGCGCGGCTGGAGCTGCGCGGGGGTGTGGCCGAGCGCGCCGCCGCGGATCTCCACGGACCCGCCGCCGGGCTGAGGCGACGCGGCGTACGGGCGCGCCGAGTCGGAGAGCGACTGTCGCGGGCTCGTGCGCTCGGGCGCGCCGACCTCCTCGCCGGCGACGCGGGGGACCGATCGGCCACGGGCCGCGCGATCCTGGAGGCCGGGAGCGACGACGTTCGGGTCGGTGCCCTGACGGTCGACGATGCCCATCGCGCGGCGCGTGGAGCGATCGAGCTCACCGGTCACGCGCAGGTCGCGCCCGCGCTGGAAGACGCGGATCGCGCGCTCGGTGTCGGGGCCGAGGCGGCCGTCGACGGGGCCCTCGTAGGCGCCCTCCTGGGAGAGCACGCGCTGGGCGCGGAGCACGTCGATGCGCGCGTTGCGGTCCGGGCCCTCGCCAATCGCGCGTCGCTCGCCGACCGGCTGCTCGGACGCCGGCAGGTCGACGCCGAGGGCGCGCGCGGTGCGGGGATCGAGCTCGCCGGTGACCGGGAGCTGCTCGCTGGCCTGATAGCGACGCACCGCGATCTGGGTCCGCGGGCCGAAGCGACCGTCGACGTCGCCGCCGTAGAAGCCGGCCTGCTGGAGGGTGCGCTGGAGCTCGCGGACTCGCGCGCGATCCTCCCGCGCGTGGCGGTCGGTCGAGGCCTGGGCGTCTTGCTGGCGGGTCGCCGTGGGCGTCGTGGGGTGATCACGGTCGGGACGCGCGCGCTCGCGGCTCTCCTCGACCTCGGCGGCGGGGCTGATCTGGGCGTAGGCGGGCACGACCGTGAGGCCGACCGCGAGGCCAAGAGCCGACAGGACGTGGCGTTCGAGGGACTTCACTCGGGTTCCTTTCTGCCGGGCGCACCTGCCACGTGGGTCGGCGCGCGCGCGGCGCTGAGGGGGACGGGCGCGGCCCGGACGGCCGGCGCCCTCCCGAGAGGAGGTGCAACGGACGTGCCCTCGGAAGAGAACCTCAGAGATTTCGGCGAGATCGGGGCACGTGCGCGACACCCCGGCAGAACGTCTCGCGTCGCCGCGGGGGCGGCACGGCGGGGCTACTTGCGACGGCGTCGCTTGCGGCCGCGGCCGCGCGCCTCTTCGTTGGTGCGCGTCGGATCGCGCGGGGGCTTCGCGCTCGACGCGAGGGCGTCGTGCATCGCGCCGAGCTCCCCGCGCCCGATCTTCGCCCGGCGGAGCCGTCCGAGCGCGTCGTCGAGGATGGCCCGCAGGTCCTCGTGCGTCGCCTCCGCGCACTTCGCCTCGAGCCAGCCCGGCCCCTCCGCGTAGGCCGGCACCGCGCGCACGACCGCGTCGCGGAGCGCCGCGAGCATGCGCCGCCGCGACGGAGCGCGCTCGGCCGAGCGAGGCGCCTCGACGATCTCCTTCACGACGCCGTCGAGGTAGGCGAAGACCGCCGGGCGATCGCGCACCTCGGCGAGGGCGTGCGGGTCGGCGATCGCGTCGAGCGCGGTCGCCGCGGCCGCGTAGCGTTCGTCGCGCGACTCGGCGAAGAGCCAGCCCTCGGCCCGCCGGACGAGCGCGTCGCCGCCCCCCTCGCGCGCGGCCATCGCGGTGAGCGCCTGGGTCAGCCCGATGCGGACCGCCGTGCGCTCGTCGGCGGCGAGCGCGAAGAGCGCCTCGTCGAGGCCGCGCGGCTCCCGGTCGCTCCGGCGTGCCAGCGCGCAGAGGGCGAAGCCGCCCGCCACCGGCAGGAACGCGTCGGAGCCCTCGGCGTCGGCGTCGTGCTCGGCGAGGCGCAGCGCCAGCCGGAGCGCCTTCTTCGGGTCCTCGGCCGCGAGGGCCTCTCCGAAGGCGGCCCCGAGCTTGGTGTTGGGGTTCGGGCCCGGCAGCCCGCCGTGACGCGCGAGGAGCACGTCGAGCCGGCCCGGCTGCCCCTTCAGCGCGAGCGCGAGGGCCTGTTGAAGCTCATCACTGCGGAGTCCCTCGTCGGCGCGCGCCATGCGCGGGAGCATAGCGATATGCTGCGCGGATGCCTCCTCTCCCCGCCACGCGTCGGCGCTTCCGGATCCTGGCCTGGATCGGCGCCGCCTCGGTCATCGCGCTCGACGCGCTGATCGCCACGCCGGTGGGGCTCCCGGTGCTGTACTTCGCGCCGATCGTGCTCGCGGCGGTGCGGCTCCCTCGGGTGGAGCTGATGGCGCTCGCCTTCGCGTGCTCGGCCGCGCGGGTGTTCTTCGGCCCGGTCGGCGATCCGCTCGGGCTGGCCCGGGTCACGCTCACCGTCGGCGAGGGGGCGCAGCTCTGGTCGAACGCGCTGATGACGGTGCTCGGCTACGTCGGCGCCGGCTGGTTGGTGGCGACGCTCGCCGGGCAGCGCCGGGAGATCCGCGCCCTCGCCGGCGAGACGGAGACCGATCCCCTGACCGGCCTGTCCAACCGCCGCGCGCTCGACGCGTTCCTCGCGGCGAACGACGGCGCCCTCGGAGCCGCGCTCGCGCTCGACCTGGATCACTTCAAGCGCGTGAACGACACGTACGGGCACGCGGCGGGCGACGAGGTGCTCCGGGAGACCGCGCGCCGGCTCCGGCCGCTGGTGCGGGAGGGCGACCTGGTGGCCCGGGCGGGGGGCGAGGAGATCGTGATCGTGCTCCGGGGCGCGGGCGCGCGGGTGGCCGAGCGGGTCGCCGGCGACGTGTGCGAGGCGCTCCGCCGGGCGCCGGTCGAGGTCGAGGGCGCCGCGATCGCGGTGACGGGCTCGGTGGGCGTCGCGGTGGGCGCGCTCGGGGCGAGGCTGCTGGAGGCGGCGGACGGGGCGCTCTACGCGGCGAAGGGCGGGGGGCGGGATCGGTGGGTTGCGGCGGGGGGATGAGGTACGGGGCGCGTGCCGGCCACGGGCTGCGCGGCTCTGACGGTTCCGCGGGCAGGGGCAGCGCCGCTCGGCGGTTCCGCGGGCACGGGCAGCGCCGCTTCGGTGGCTCCGCGGGCACGGGCACGGGCACGGGCACGGGAGTCGCGGCTTCGCCGCGGCTGCGCCGCGACTAACGACACATGGCAGGCGTGATCGAGTACTGCCAGTCGTCGCAGGGCTCGGGCGGGGCGCCGCCGGACTCGGCCGTCATGCAGCGACCGCTCGAGGCGCACCAGCCGCAGAAGGCGTCGCCGACGCAGTCGCCGCAGGCGCCGTAGCCGCCGCACGCCTCGCACTCGCTCGGGCCGTCCTGCCAGTCGAGGTCGCTGCCGCACTCGGTCGCGCGGGAGTCGCTCATGCAGGTGCCGGTGGGGGCGCAGAAGCCGCAGCCGGCGGTCGCGTTGCAGGTCTCGCAGGTGCTGCCGGCCGCCTCGCACGGGTCGCTGGTGCCGCCGTCCCCGGCTCCGGCGTCGGGCATGCCGCCGTCCTCGCACCAGGGGAAGGTGCCCATCGCGGTCGCGGTCTGGGCGCTCACCAGGTTCTCGCTGTGGGTGAACTCGGCGAGCGTGTAGTCGAAGGCCGGGATGTCGAGCCGGGCCCGCACCGTGACCCCGAGGCCCGCGCTCGCGTCCGCGTTCCACTCGCAGCGGTCCGGCAGGACGCGGAAGGTGCCGCTCATCGACGGGCCGAGGCTGACGCCGGGGCCGGCCACGTCGTAGAGCTTCGCGAGGTAGCCGACGCCGCCGCCCGCGCCGGCGGTCACCGAGAGGGTGCCGGGCTCGCTGGCCGTGAGGCTCACCGAGCCGGTCCGGGTGGGATCCCAGATCGCGCGCCAGCCGCCGCTCCGGTCGTAGACCGCGCCGGCCCGGAAGCCGAGGGTCACGTCGGCGCTCATCGTCGAGGCGCCGGTCTCCACCGAGCCGCCGACCGTGATGTCGAAGGTCGGCGAGATGGTGTGGGTCACCGCGACCGGGACCGGGCCGACCGGGAAGGTCGTCACCCACTCGCGCTTGGGCACGCCGACGCCGCGACTCTCGAGGTAGGAGGTGAGGCTCCACATGCACGAGACGGCGGTGCTCTGGCTCGTCTCGAGGGTGATCCCGGGGGCGATCGAGCCCATGAGCTCGAAGCGCGCGTAGTGGAGCTCGCCGCGCGGGATGTAGAAGCGGCCGAAGCTCCACCGCATGTCGATCTCGATGTCCGCGTCGGCGTCCATGTCGAAGCGCGGGTCGAAGGTGACGGTGCCGGTGCGCCCGCCGCCGCAGCTGATGTTGCGGACCTCCGGGGTGAGCAGCGACCAGCCGCTGTCGAGCGCCTCGCTGGAGCTGCCGACGTCGCCCCCCTCGGTGCGGAGCACGAAGCTCTCGTCGCCGTCGCCGGGCCGGAGGTGCACGACGAAGTGACCGTCGCCGATCAGCTCGCCCAGCTCCGCGTGCTCGGTGGTCCACTCGATCCGCCCGGGCGCGAGCTCGCGGCGGTCCATCAGCCGGCGGAGGTAGCCGCCGTGCAGCACGCCGGAGACGACGTCGCCGCTCTCGAGCGCGACCTTGGGCGCGCCGTCGTAGACGAACACGAGCCGGTCGTCGTGGATCTCGACGTCGACGAGGTGGCCGTCCTGGCTCTCGGGCAGCCGCGCGTTCTGCGTCAGCTGGATGGGCCGCAGGATCTCCACGTCGACCTCCGGCTCTTCGTCGCCGGACGGGCTCGACGAGCCCGGGGTGCAAGAGGTCACGCCCGCCAGGGCGACCAGGGCCAGCAGCTTGCGGAGCATCGATCCCCCTCGGACACGCATCACTCGGACGACTCCGTCGGCAGGTCGCCGATCACGTTGGTCGCGCCTTTGGTCTTGTATTCGACCGTCTGGCCGAACTGCTTCCAGATGGCGAAGCCGACGACCGCGATGAGGCAGAGCACGATGATGTACTCGACGGTGGTCAGCCCGGCCTCGTCGGCCAGCAACGCCTCGACCCGCCCCCGCCGCCTCATGCGTACGAGGTTAGCGGAATCATCTGGTGATTGCAGAAGGCGCACGCCAGGACGGGTACGCAAGAGCCCTACCAGTCGGATCGACGGGGCCCGGGAGGCCCTGTTTTCCAGGCTGTCACGCGCGGCCGGAGACTCTGCTCCCCAGCGGTGTGCCTACTTTGCGCAGTCAGCGCCCATGCCAGGGGACGACGTACGCGTCGACGCTCGGGCGGGGCATGTCGGGGGCCGGCACCGAGGCGGTCCCCACGTAGACGAAGCCGACGATGTGGTCCTCCGGGCGGAGGCCGAGCGCCGCCTTCACCGCGTCGTCGTAGGCGGGGGCGCCGGTCCGCCACATGCCGGCGAAGCCCTTGGCCTGGAGGCCGAGCAGGATCCCGTGGGCCACCGCGCCCGCGCTGAGCACCTGCTCGATCTCGGGCGCCTTGGGGTGCTCGACCGGGACGGCGGCCACCACGAGCACGAGCGGCGCGCGCAGCGGCTTGCGACGCGTCCGGGCGAGCTTCTCGTCGTCGAGCTCGGGCTCGCGCGCCTTCGCGGCCTCGGCGAAGACCTCGCCGAGCGCGTCGCGCGCCTCACCGCGGATCGTGAGGATCTTCCAGGGGCGCAGCGCGGCGTGATCGGGCGCGCGGAGGGCCGCCTCGAGGATCTCCGCGAGCGTCGCGTCGTCGGGGGCGGGGGCCTCGAGCTTGCCGTTCGAGGCGCGCGTCCGCAGCAGCTCCATCGCGTCCATGCTCGGGGTTCTGCGTCACTTCTGGGTCGCGCGCCACTCCCGCTGGTTCGGGTCCGGCGTGCCGATCTCGTCGCCGTCGCGCATGCGCGCCGCCGCCTCCGCCGCCCAGCTCGCGTAGCGACCCTCCTCGATCGCCGCGCGCGCGCCGCGCGTCAGATCCTGGTAGAACCACAAGTTGTGCTGCGTGACGAGGCGCGGCCCGAGCATCTCCTTGGTGCGCACCAGGTGGTGGAGGTAGGCGCGGCTGAAGGTGCGGCAGGTCGGGCAGGCGCACGACGGGTCGAGGGCGCGCTCGTCCTCCTTGTGCCGCGCCTGACGCAGGTTCACGCGGCCCGTCCAGGTGAGGGCCTGCCCGTTGCGCGCGTTCCGGGTCGGCAGCACGCAGTCGAAGAGATCGACGCCGGTGCCGATCGCGGCGAGCAGATCGAAGGGCGTGCCGACGCCCATCAGGTAGCGCGGCCGATCGGTCGGCAGCTTCGGGGTGACGTCACCGAGCACCCGCACCATCTCCTCGATGGGCTCACCGACCGAGAAGCCGCCGAGCGCGACGCCGTCGACCGGGAGCGCGGCGATGTCGTCGATGTGCGCGAGCCGGAGGTCGACGTGGGTGCCGCCCTGCACGATGCCGAAGCGGGCCTGCCCCTCCGGGGCCTCGGTGGCCAGACAGCGCTTCGCCCACGCGGTGGTCCGGCGCATCGCGCGCTCGACCACCTCGCGCGGGGCGCCGCCGGGCGGGCACTCGTCGAAGAGCATCGCCACGTCCGAGCCGAGCAGGCCCTGCACGCGCATCGACTCCTCGGGGGTGAGCCGCAGCTTCGCCCCGTCGAGGTGAGAGCGGAAGGTGACCCCGTCGTCGTCCACCTGGTTCATGTGGGTGAGCGAGAAGACCTGGAAGCCGCCGCTGTCGGTCAGCAGCGCGTGGGGCCACGCCATGAAGCGCTGCACGCCGCCGAGCCGCGCGATCCGCTCGGGGCCGGGGCGCAGCCAGAGGTGGTAGGTGTTGGCGAGGATGAGCCGCGCGCCCGCCGCCTCGAGCTCGTCGGGCGTCGTCGACTTCACGGTGGCGAGCGTGCCGACCGGCATGAACGCGGGCGTCTCGACCGTCGCGCGCGGCGTGGTGAAGGTCCCCCGCCGCGCGTCGCCGTCGCGCGCGCGCTCCTCGAAGGAGAACCCGTCGGTCGGCAGGGTCACGCGCCCTCCCCTCGCAGCACCTCTTCGCCCGCGATCAGCATGGCGTCTCCGTAGCTGAAGAACCGGTAGCGCGCCTCCACCGCCTCCCGGTAGGCGGCGCGCAGCGGCTCGACGCCGCCGAAGGCCATGACCAGGGCGAGCAAGGTCGAGCGCGGCAGGTGGAAGTTGGTCATCAGCGCGTCGACCACGCGGAACGGGTACGGGGGCTGGATGAAGAGCGCGGTCTCGCCCGCCCCGACGGTGACGCTGCCGTCCGGCCGCGCCGCCGACTCCAGGGTGCGCACCACGGTCGTGCCGACCGCGACCACCGGCCGCCCCTCGCGCTTCGCCTCGGCGATGGCCTCGGCCGCGGCCTCGGGCACGACGTAACGCTCCGCGTGCATGTCGTGGTCCTCGAGCCGGGCCGCGGTCACCGGGCGGAAGGTGCCGGGCCCGACGTGCAGGGTGACGGCGACGCGCCGATGACCGGCCGCCTCGAGCGCGTCGAGCAGCGCGGGCGTGAAGTGCAGCCCCGCCGTGGGCGCGGCCACCGCGCCGTCCTCGCGGGCGAAGACGGTCTGGTAGCGCTCGCGGTCGAAGTCCTCGTCGTCCCGGCGCACGTACGGCGGCAGCGGCACGTGCCCGACCTCGTCGAGCACCTCGGCGATGGGCCGCTCGCTCTCGAGCCGGAGGAGCAGCCGGCCGCCCTCGAGCTTGGCCTCCACCTCGACCTCGAGGCCCCCCTCCACGTGGACGCGCGTCCCGGCGCGGATGGGCTTCGACGCGCGCCCCATCGCCACCCAGCGCTCCTCCCGGCCGGGGGCGCCGCGTCGCTCGACGAGGAGCAGCTCCACCTTGCCGCCCGAGGGCTTGTGGCCGTGCAGGCGCGCGGGGATCACGCGGGTGTCGTTCACCACGAAGAGCGCGGGGCGGATCAGCGACGCCAGGTCGCGGACGTGATGGTGCGCACACGCGCCGCCGCCGCGGCGAACGAGGAGCAGGCGCGCCGCGTCCCGATCCTCGGCCGGTCGCTGAGCGATGAGCGACTCCGGGAGATCGTAGTCGAGCTCATCGGTGTCCATGGCGCCGGTGGCTTAGCCCGACCCGGTGATGATCCGCAATCGGAGAGCCGGGCCTCAGGATTCCGTGATTGCGGCCGTAGAGGAATTCAGATCCGAAACCCGTCGCTTCGTTCTTGCAGTCGGACATCCGCGTCACGTTCGAAAGCGGGGACACGCGATCGAGAGCGAACTGTCTCTCTCGGCGACACATCGATCGCGAATTGTCGAGAGTTCCCGTCTCGGGCGCCTCAGGCTGGGATTCGAGCGCGTGTGCACGATGCTTGCAGAGCATCTCGGGCATGAGCGAACGAAGCAGTATCGGATTCCCCGTTCGGAGTTGGTCTGGAGACGACCGTGGCTGGCCCGAGCAGAGCCTCGAACACGGTGACCTCCGCATCACGGGGACCGTGCTCGACGACGGCGCCAGCTGGCACGTGACGACCGACCGGCTCGGCTGGACGACCATCGCGCTCATCGCGGTCCCCGACGGCTGCTCCGACGGCCCCGACGTGGTGGAGGCGATGCGTCTCGCGGCCGCCGAGTGCAGCGACCCGGTCCAGACCGCGCGCATCCTCCGGGTCGCGCTCGGCAAGCGCGCGGCCGGCGTCGGCCTCGCGGTGGCGCGCATCGGCCCCTACGGCCGCATCGTCGAGCTGCTCAACGTGAGCCTCCCCGCGGTGCTCCACTGGGATCCGATCGAAGGCATGAGCCCCTTCGAGCCGATGTGCGACTCCCTCGACGACCTCGGCCTCGACGTGCGCACCGAGATCCTGCGCCTCTCCGGCGGCGCGGCCCTCGCCTTCGCCACCCCGGGCGTGCTCACCCGCGACGCCGACTTCAAGGAGCTCCGCGGCTTCGTGCGCGCGATGGCGCTCGACCCGCTCGGCGGCACGGTGGCCGAGGCCCCGCCGACCGAGCTCGCCCGCCTCCTGCGCTCCAGCTGGGGTCGCCAGCCCGGCCCCACCGCGGTGGTCGTGCTCGGCCTCCCCTGCGAGCGCCGCCAGGTCGCCTGAGCGGCCTCCTTCAACGATAGGCGTGCAGCGCGCCCTGCTCGGTGACCACGTAGAGCGTGCCGTCCGCGGCGAGCACCGGCGCCTGGTAGGTGTGCGTGCCGATCACGACGCGCCAGCGCTCCACCCCGGTCTCGTCGATCGCGAAGAGGCGCCCCCCGCGATCCACGGCGAGGGTGGTGCCCGCCGCGTCGACCGAGATCGGCGCGTTGAAGCCGGCCGGGCTCGGGAAGCGCCAGCGCTCGGTGCCGCCCGCGCCGACGCAGACCACGCCCTCGCTCATGGTGGGCACGCGCACCGCGCCGTCGGGGCCGATGGCCGGAGCCGCGCCGTCGTAGTGGCGGCTGCCGAGCTCGGTGCGTGAGCGGATCCGTCCGCCGGGCTCGATGGCGTGGAGCACGCCCTCGACGGTGGGGACCCAGAGCGTGCCGTCGTCGGCCACCGAAGGCGGGGCGCTGGCGCGGCCCCCGAGCGTCACCTGTCGCGTGATCCCACCGGTCGGCGAGAGGAGCGAGAGGAAGCGGCCGCTGGCCACCGCGAGGGCGCCGCGCGCGGTGAGCGCGAGGGTCGAGGCGGAGCCGTCGGCGAGCTCGGTCTCGAAGACCGGCCGCAGGCTCGCGTCGAGGCGGTGGACCCGCCGATCGAGCGTGCCGACCACCACCGAGCCGTCGTCGAGCACCAGGAGCGAGCCCCGCGCCGGCGCGCCCAGATCGGCGGTCCGTCGCACGACGCCCTCGGGGCTGACGAGCGCGACGAGGCCGCCCCGGGTGACCACGGCCACGTCACCGGAGGGCGCGATGCTCGGCGCGCCGGGCACGGCGCCGAGGCGGACCGACCAGCGCTCGGTGCCGTCGGGGGCGACCGCGCTGAGGCCGCCCATCGTGCCGAGGTAGAGCGTGCCGTCGGCGGCGAGGGTCGGGCCGCGGAGCCGCCGCTGCGGCAGGTTCCGCTCCCAGAGCCGACGGGGCTCGGTCGCCGGAGCCACGCCCCGGAGCCGCCCGGTGCGCGCCGCGCCTCCCCCTTCGGTCGGGTGCGGGTGCGCCGGGCTCACGCCGTAGGGGATCTGGGCGTAGCGCCCGATCGGCACCGGGTGCGCGAGCGCCGGGACCGCGATCAGACAGGCCAGCGCGGCGAGCGGGAGGGCGCGCCTCACTCGGCCGCCTCCTCCCCGCCGTGCTCGATGACCAGCACGTAGGGCTCGTCGGCGTCGTTGCCGCTCCCGACCTTGGGCCGGTGCGCGGCGACCTCGAAGCACAGGGTTCCGTCCTGCGCCCGCGGCACCGCCTCGCTGACCTCGCCCTGACCCACCTCGTGCGCATCGTAGCGCCGCACCCGGCCGGTGACCCGGTCGACCACCTCCAGGACGAGGTCGAGGCTCGAGACGCCCTCGACGCGCGCCACCACGTCGGTGGCGTCGCCGCTCAGGCAGTAGGCGTCGACGTCCCCGCCCCAGCCGATCCAGCCGCGTCGTCGGGAGCCCATCGTGACCTCCTCCGCCAGCTCGAGGGAGTCGTTGACCTCGCGCTCGTCGCCCTCCTCCGGGGTGACGAACGACCATCGCACCGTGTACGGATCGCTGACGTTCTCCGTCGGCAGCCGGCCCGACTCCCAGAGCTCGCGCACCCGGAGGTAGTAGGTGGGCCCGTCGATGACGAAGTTGGGGACCGACTCGGGGACGCCCATCGAGCCGGAGTCGGCGGTGAGCACCGGGGCGCTCGTGATGCCCTCCTTGTAGAGCTCGAACACGAGGTCCATGTTCGGGATCGCGCTCACGTCGACGCGCACCACGCGGCGCTCGCCCCCCGGGTTGTCCAGCCGGTAGAAGTCGGCGTCGCTCCGCTCCTCGTCGAGCCTCCGCCCGAGGTACGCCTCGAAGGGCGTGTCGGGGGGCAGCGGGTCGGCGCTGACCAGCGCGTCGTTGGGCTCGGTCTCGGTGGTCGCCTGCGGTCGCGGCCGCTGCTGCCACGCCCACCAGCCGCCGCCGAGCGCCACCCCGAGCATCAGCATCACGAGCGCGTAGCCCGCCTGGCTGCGGCGACGGATCCGCCGCTCGAAGTCGTCGACGTCGCCGCGCGTCGCGACCTCGCGCTGGCGCCCGGACTCGGTGGGGATCATCGCGCCGCCGACCCGCGCGAGCTTGGTCGACGACAGCCCCTCCTTCTGACCGACGCCCTCGAGGTAGGCGAAGAGGTCCGCCCGGAGCTCCTCCATGCTCTGGTAGCGGTCCTTCGGATCCTTCTGCATGCAGCGCACGAGGATCCGGTCGGCGACCTCGGGGATCTCGAGCTTCGGCGCCTTCTCCGACGGCGCGACGACGTCCTCGGTGAGGTGCATCGTCAAGACGCCGACCGGGGTGCTGGACCAGAACGGGGGGACGCCGGTGAGCGCCTTGTACATCAGCGCGCCCATCGCGTAGACGTCGCTCCGCGCGTCGACCCGCTCGCCGCGGATGTGCTCCGGCGCCATGTAGTACGGCGTGCCGAGGATGTGGCCGGCGCGGGTGATGCTCTTCTCGGCCGACTCCTCGTGCTCGCGGAGCTTGGCGAGGCCGAAGTCGAGGACCTTCACGTAGTCCTTCACCGCCCGGTCCTCGAGCATCATCACGTTCTCGGGCTTCAGGTCGCGGTGCACGATGCCGAGCTCGTGCGCCTGCTGGACCGAGCCGCAGACCTGCGCGGCGATGCGGGCCACCCTCACGAACGAGAGCGCGCCGTCCTCCTTCACCACCTGCCCGAGGTCGCGCCCGGGGAGGTACTCCATGACGAGGAACATCATCCCCTCGCTCTGACCGAAGTCGAACACCTGCACGGTGTTCGGGTGGTCGAGCCGGGAGACCGCCTCCGCCTCGCGCTTGAAGCGCTTCACCACCTCGCGGTCACGCGCGAGCGCGCCGTGGAGGAGCTTCATCGCCATCAGCTTGTTGATGCGGACGTGCTCGACCCGGTACACGACGCCCATGCCGCCGCGGCCGAGCAGCTCCTCGATGCGATAGCGCTCGGCGATGATGCGCCCGAGCAGCGGGTCCGCCCCGCCGTCGTCGTGCGACTCCGCGGCGCCGTCTGCCGCGAAGCGGTGCCCGCAGCCCGCGCAGAAGCGCGCGTCGACCGGGTTGCCGCGCCCGCAGACCGGGCACTCGAGCTGGGTCACGCGCTCGCGCACGTCGCCGCTCTGGCTCACGCCGGGGAGCGTCTCCGAACGCTCGATGCCGCGCCGGGCCTCTTCGCCCGGGCGCTCCGCGTCCGCCTCGCTCCCGTCGGTCATCGCACCGGCAGCACGAAGGTGGCGTCCACGCGCGGAACCGTTCGAATCTGATCGTTCTGCGTGCGGAACTGCTGCTCCCCCGCGACGGTGCCGAGCACCCGGACGCGGCTGCGGAGCTCGGCCTCGGTGGCCGCCGGATAGGTCACCCAGACCGGGCAGCGCTCCCCCGAGGGGCAGCGCTCCGCGAGGATCTGGAGCACGCTCTGACCGCCGCGGACGTCGACGTTGTAGACCATGCCGCGCAGCTCCACGCGCTGACCGCGGTAGGTCGCCGGGTTCTGGGCGATGCGCGCGTAGGTCAGGCTCTCGTTCACCTCGAACGCGGCGGCCTCGGCCTCGAGATCGGCGACGCGGCGGATCGAGAGGCGCGCCACCCGCGGCGCCTTGCCGGGGGCGCGGGCCACGACCTCGACCTCGTGGGACGCCGGCTCGGGCAGCGGGAACGTGTGGAGGAAGCGGCCCATGCGGATCTCCACCTCGTCGCCGTCGACGGTGACGGTGGAGCCCGGGGCGACCGCGCCCGCGATCTCGACCGACGCGCGATCGGTCACGACCTGCGTGCCGGGCCGGTCGATCTGCATCGTCGTCAGCGGGATGCGGGTGCGCAGCTCACCTTGCTCCGTCTCGCCCTCCGGCGGCTGCACGCGGTAGCGCACCACGTGCTCGACCATGCCCTCGGCGTCCGCGTCGGCGCCGTCGATGGGGAAGCGGCGCGTGCCCCGCCCCTGGGCGTCGAGCTCGAGCGCCTCACCGTCGAGGGTCACCTCGGAGCCGGACGGCGCCTCGACGATCACGTCGATCGCGGCCGGCGCGCTCTGCAGCGGCCCGAGGTCGGCGCGGATGCGCATCTCGAGGTGGAGGTCGACGGTGTGGCTCTCCACGTCCCCGTCGGGGCCGATGACGTCGACGGTCAGCTCGTTGTCGCCGAGGCTGAGGTCGTCGGCCGAGAGAGGGAAGCGCGCGGCCCCCGCCTCGAGCTCGCGCTCGGTCCCGCGGAAGCGGACCGACGTGCCGGACTCGGCGCCGGGCACCTCGATCTCGAGCACCTCGCCCTCCTCGCCCCGGGCGACGCTCGCGCGGAGATCGGAGCCGCCGCCGAAGAGCGTCCAGACGAGCGCGCCGCCGCCGACGAGCAGCACGATCACGCCGATGGCGAGCACCGCGAGCGCGAGGGTCTTGCCCCCGCCGCCGGCCGCCGGGAGCGTGAACGCCTCCTCCTCGCCGCTGCTGCTCGGGTACATCACCGGCGCGCGGGGGCGCGCGGGCGTGTCCGGAGAGCCGCCGGTGGCCGGCGGGTTCTCGCCCTCGACCTGGTCCCGCTTGGGCGCGGGCTGGCCGAGCATGGTGCGGTTCGTCGTCGGGTCGAGCGCCGAGGCCGGCGAGCGGGCGGGCGGCGCGTCGGCCGGGGCGGGCGCGGCGCCGATCCCGGGCGCGGTCGCGGCGGGAGAGCTCGGCGCGGCGGCCTCCTTGGCGGCCGCCTTCGCCTTGGCCGCCTCCACCGCCTGCTGCACGGCCGCCTGCTGCGGCGCGGGCATGCCGAGCATGGTCCGCGCGCTGCCGGCGATGCGCTTCGCCGGCGCGGGCTCGTCCGCGGTCGGCTCGGAGGCGGCCGGCTCGGAGGCGGCCGGCTCGGAGGCCGCCGGACCGGGCGCGGGCGCTTCGGGCGCGGGCGGCTCGGGCTCCTCGTGCGCCGGCTCCACGGAGGGCGGCACCGGCTGCTCGATGGTGTCGTTGGCCCGCTCGGCCCGCCGGGCCGCCGCGATCTCCTTGGCCCGGGCCACCGCCTCGGCGTCGGGCATCGGCATGCCGAGCATCGTCTTGGCCTGACCGGCGACGCGCGGCGACGGCTTGCTCGGCTCCGCCTCCGGCTCGGTCGCCGGCTCGGTCGCGGGCTCGGGGACCGGGGGCTCCGGATCGGGCGCGGCCGCGCCCACGGGCGGCAGCTTGTGCCCGCACTTGCTGCAGAACATCGCGTCCCCGGTGTTCGGGTGCCCACAACTGCCGCAGGTCCGGATGCCGCTCATGGCCGGGGAGCTTACCAAGGACCGGGGCGGGAGTGCGGCCCCGAAATGATGAGGCTTTCGGTGCCCCGATTTCCTTTCGTTCTGCCGGCTGAGGTATCATCGCCGGCGGGGGGCACACCCGTGAGGGGCTTGGACTGAGCGGCGACGCACGCCCCCGGCGTGGCCGGTGGGGTGGTGACATGAGGAAACGGCAGACTCTCGCCGCGGTGGCGGCACTCGGACTGATCGCGGCTGCGTGCGACGACGGCTCCGGGGACGAAGACGCGGGCATCGACGCGACGGTCGAGATGGACACCGGCGTCGAGATGGACACCGGCGTCGAGATGGACACCGGGGTCGACGAGGACTCCGGCGTGGACGGGGGCCCGCCCCCGAGCTTCCAGATCCGGCTGGTGCACAACCTGCCCGGCCTGGCCGGCACGACCGAGGCGCCCGGCAGCGCGCACCTGTGCTTGTGGGTGGCGACCGGCGGCACCGCCATCGCGGCCACCAAGCAGTTCCTGACCGAGGCCACCGGCCCGATCCCCTTCCGCGGCGTCAGCTCCTACGTGACGTTCCCGGTGGTGGCCCCGGCCGACTACCTCGTGGCCGTCTACGAGCCCGACGCGGTCATGACCGAGGGCTGCCCCGACGACCCGGCCGACGCGGCCGCCCCCGAGGCGGCGCTGCTCGCCACCATCTCCCCCGACTCGGTCCCCGCCGACAGCATCTCCAGCGCGATCCTGACCGGGTTCCCGACGGGGAGCTTCGGCGCCGCCGACGGCGCGCTGCCGGATCTCTGCACGCCGCCGACCTACGACATGACCTGCCCGGAGGACGTGGCCGGCGAGCTGCTCGTGGTCGCCGACGCGCAGACGGAGCCGGCGGCGGACATGGCGCTGCTCCGCGTCTCCCACCAGGTCGCCAACGCGTTCCCGGTCCCGTTCAACGTCTGCTACGAGGCCAGCCTCGCGCCGAATCCGGCGGGGCCGCCTGGAAGCTGCATCGACACCGACGGGACTGACACGCCGGAGACGCTCTTCGCCGGAGTGGCCTACGAGCAGACCACCGACTACCTTGAGCGAGCGCCCATCGAGCCGACCATTCCGAGCATGGGGGTCGGTGGCGCGCTCTACCTCGTGGCGGACCCGCTGGGGTCCCGGGGTTGCCCGAGCTTCACGGAGCTCGCCGCGTCGGAACAAGCTTGCCTACCCATCCTCGAGGCCTTCCCGACCCCGCCGCCGTCCGACAACATCCAGCCCAAGCTCGAGGCCGGACACCGGACGACGCTGTTCATCAACGGCGTGCTGGCCCTCAGCGGCTCCGACGTCATGGTCTTCGGGCCGCAAATGTTCATGTGGCAGGACAACTTCGTCGCCGAATAGTCGAAGGATGTGGCCCGCGAGGCGCAATTAGGGATGAGCAACCCGAACCGGCAGAGTCCGCGTCATCACGGTTCCATCACCCAGTTGGCCGTGCCGATTGTCGCCCCAGCAGTGGACCAGATTGTCCGAGATTGCGCAGCTGTGACCGTTGCCGAGGGCGAGGTCCAGTGCCGGGGCGAGCCCCGGCACTGGACCTGGGGGTGCACTAGGCCCGACGGTCCCTACACCCACCTGACCTTGAGAGTTGGCTCCCCAGCACCAGACGACTCCTCCGCCAGCGATGGCACACGAGTGGTGAAACCCAACTGACACAGCGGATACCTCGGCCGGCCCCGGGACTCGCTGGGGTGAGTTTGCACAGTCCCGAGGAAGGCCGGGAGCCGTGCAGATATCGGGCGAAGCGGCGATGCCAAGCTCGCCGTACTGATTCCATCCCCAACAGCTGACGCCGCTGCCGTTGGCTGCGCACGTGTGCTGCCACAGAGCCTCGACACGAACGGCAGCGCCAACACCTGGCACGACCGTTGGCTCCGTTCGGCGGTCCGTCCCGTCGCCCCCATCGCCAAGACTGCCGTACAATTCCTGTCCCCAGCACCGGACCTCGCCTGAGACAGTGGTCGCACACGCATAGTCTGCCGCCGCGTCGAGAGAGCGAGCGTTGAGATCCGAAATCGTGCCGACGCCGGATTCACTGACGTACCCGAGCCCCAACTGCCCCGAGGTGTTGTCCCCGAAGCAGCGAACCTGGTCGTCAGTCAACACCGCGCAGAGGTACCGTCCCCCAACCGCGACCGACCGCGCCGGGTCTGGAAACCAGATGTCCAGATTCCCGGGACGGGGAGACGGGCCGCCCCCGCAGTCACCCCAGCGGAAGATCCGGCCGTCGGACGTAACAGCGGCGAAGCAGTTGCCTGCCCCGTCGACCGACGCGACTGGAGCAGGTAGGGCGGCGAGCTGAGGCAAAGATGAGCTCCTCGTGTCACCACTTCCGAGTTGTCCGGAACTCCCGTCGCCCCAGCACCACACGCGACCCGCCACCGTAACCGCACAGGTCGTCTGCAGACCGGTCGCGAGCTCGATCGGGTCGTCGCAACTGCCCGCCTCGCAGGCGAACTGGCACGCGTCCCCGCACGCCCCGCAATGGTCGACGCTTCCCAGTCCGGTGCCAGCCACCGTTTGGTCGCAGTCTGGACCACGGTTCTCGGAGCCATCGTCGCGGACGTTGAAACACCGATGGTCGATGAGATCGTCCCCGTCCGCGTCGCCGTCCGACTCGCCGGCGATCGTCGTGGGGTCGCAGTCTTCGTCAATCCCCGCTTCGTCGCACACCTCGACGCGCAGCGACGACCGACCCGAGTCGTCGTCATCGCAGTCCGCGCCGCCACAGGCGATGGACGGGTCGCCATCTCGGTCTCGGTCCGGAGATCCGCATTCGGGCACACATCGACCGGCTTCGCAGATCTCCCCGGCCACGCATCGCGGTGTCACGACGCAGCCTCGGCCATCCGCTGCGGGGTCCGATGGCGCGCACCGAACGTCCACGCACTCGGCACCGGGAGCTTCACAATCGGCAGCGCGCTCACAGAGAGGAATCGCCGGCGCGTCGACCACCGCATCTCGGATGCCCGCGTCTGCGTCGGGGGAGGTGGGCCCACAGGCCACGGTGAGGAGGAAGGCGGCAGCAGTTGAAGAGATGGGTCCACGCACGCTCGCCATGATGCACTTACGCACGCCACGTTGCAAGACGTCCATCCCGTCGACACTTCGAGCCGTGGCGGGCTACCATTCCCCCGATGCGTCTTCTCTGGCTTGTCTCGGGCTCGATCCTGCTCTCCTTCGGCTGCGATGGGGGCTCGGGCGGCCCGTGCGTCATCGACTCCGACTGCTCCGACATCTCGCAGGTGTGCATCGATCGGGTGTGCCAGCCGGTCGGGGCGGTGCCCGAAGCGGGGGTGAGCGACTCGGGGCCGGCCCAGGACTCGGGGGCGCCGCCGAGCGACTCCGGCGTGGTGATGGGCGACGCGGGCTCCGACGGCGGCATGGCCGGCGACGGCGGCGCGGCCGACGGCGGCGGGATGGACTGCCCGGACGCGGCCGGCGCGTGGAGCGTGTCCAACATCCTCTCCGGGCCCTGCGGCGCGGCGATGGTGGGCTACGTGAGCGACATCGCCGCGGGGGCCACCCCCTGCGCCTACACCGCGACGTCGATGGCCGGCGATCCGCCGACCCCCGCGCTCGACGGCACCTTCGTGCTGCTCTCGGACGGCAACCTCGACATGGCGATGAGCCCGCTGTCGGTCGGCGGCGATCCCGCGGTGGGCTGCTCGGGCAGCCTGGGCGGCGACACCCTGACGGTCACCTGCAACGACGGCAGCCGCACCTGCGTGATGCAGCTCCAGCGCTAGCAGCGGGCCCACGGCCCGCGGCTCCCGTGCCCCTGCCCGTGCCCGTGCCCGTCGCCTGGCGAGTGGCCGCGACCTCGCCGCCGTAACCGGCGCCCCAGCCTCCCTCAGCCGTCTCCTCAGCGCTCGATGCCGAGCACGTCGGCCATGTCGTAGCGGCCGGGCGGGCGCTCGACGACCCAGCGGGCGGCGCGGACGGCGCCCCGGGCGAAGATGCTGCGGTCCTGGGCGCGGTGGCCTATCTCGAGGCGCTCGCCCGGTCCGGCGAGGACGAGGGTGTGGTCGCCGACCACGCTGCCGCCGCGCAGGGTCATCACGCCGATCTCGTCGTCCCGGCGCGGGCCGACCTGGCCGCTCCGCCCGTGCACGACCGCCTCGCTCGGGTCGAGGCCGCGGCCGGCCGCCACCCGCTCCGCGAGACGCACCGCGGTGCCGCTCGGCGCGTCGACCTTGTGGCGGTGGTGCATCTCCACGATCTCCGGGTCGAAGTCCGGCCCGACCAGCTTCGTCGCCAGCTCGGCGAGGTGGAAGAGCAGCGTCACGCCGACGCTCATGTTCGGCGCCCAGACGACCGGCACCTCCTCCGCCAGCGCGTCGAGCGCGGCGAATTCGTCTTCGCCCAGCCCCGTGGTGCCGCTGACGAGGGCGCACTTCGCCGCGGCGCAGCGCTCGATCACGGCGCGCGTGCCGGCGGGGCTGGTGAAGTCGATGACCACGTCCGCGTCGAGCGCGCCGAGCTTCGTGACGGTGACCTCGCCGACCTTCCGCCCGAGCCTCGGGTCGTCGTCGCCCCCGTGCGCGGCGACGAGGGTGACGAGGGGATCCTCGTCGATCACCTGGGCGATGGCGTGTCCCATGCGGCCGGTCGCGCCGGCGAGGGCGATGCGGGTCATACGGTCAGTCCTGCCTTCTCCGCGGCGCCGCGGACGTGGGCGAGCGCCGCCTCGCTCGGCCAGGCGAGCGGGAGGCGGACCTCGGGCGCGAGGTGCCCGGCCGCGGCGAGGAGCGCCTTCACCGGCCCGGGGTTCGACTCGCAGAACATGCTCTGGTGCACCGGCAGGAGCCGGAGGTGCAGCTCCCGCGCGCCGTCGACGTCGCCGTCGAAGAAGCGCCGGCAGACGTCCGACGTCTCCCGCGGGAAGGCGTTGGCGGTGACGCTGATCACCCCGCGCCCGCCCACCGAGAGCACCGGCAAGGTCAGGGCGTCGTCCCCGCTGAGCACGGTGATCCGGTCGCCGAGCCGCGCGAGGATCTCCTGGCTCCGCATGACGTTGCCGGTCGCCTCCTTGATGCCGACGATCTCCGGCACGTCGCAGAGGCGCTCGAGGGTGTCGAGCGAGAGGTCGACGCCGGTGCGGCCGGGGATGTTGTAGAGCACCGAGGGCAGCGAGACCGCGTCGAGCACCGCGCGGAAGTGCGCCTCGAGGCCGGCCTGCGTCGGGCGGTTGTAATAGGGGCAGACGAGCAGCAGCGCGTCGGCGCCCGCGCCCTTGGCGCCCTGCGCGAGGTGGATGGTGTGGCGGGTCGAGACGCTCCCCGCGCCGGCGACCACCGGCACCCTCCCCTTCGCCTGATCGACGGTGATGCGGATCACCCGCATCTGCTCTTCGTCGGAGAGGGTGACGCTCTCGCCCGTCGTGCCGCAGGGCACGAGCCCGTCGACGCCGCCTTCGATCACCCGCTCGACGAGCGCGCGCAGGGCGTCTTCGTCGACGTGCCCGTCGCGGAAGGGCGTGACGAGCGCAGGCAGGGTCCCGGACAGTTTCATGAGCGGCGGGACCGTACGAGCGCCGATCCCCGGCGTCAATCACGCCGTCGCGGAGGCGGGCGGGGCGGGATCGGCGAGCAGGCGGGTCACGGCGCGCCAGGTGCCGTCGGTGGGCGCGACCTCGTGGGCGGGGCTCCAGCGATCGGCCTCTGCGGTCAGCCCGGCCCGCGGCACCCACACCCGGTCGGCGACGACCGGCAGCCACGCGCGGCGATCGACGAACCCGTCGAGGCGCGCCTTGAGCGCGTTGCGGGTCAGATCCCGGAGCGCGACCGCGTTGAGCACGCTCGCGTAGAGCACCGCGAAGGGCCAGCCGAGCCCCATGCTGCCGACGACGCAGAGGCTCAGGTAGCCGCTCGCCAGCAGGCCGATGACCACCCGGCGCTTGAAGGGCGAGACCAGGTAGCCGGCGCCGATCGGCACGAAGACGCCCCCGGTCAGCACGCCGACCCCGATGGCGCTGGCGAGCGTGAGGAGGCCCTGCAGGCGCAGGCTGCCCGCCGCCTCCTGCGGGAGGAACCGCACCGAGCGGGTGCGGTCGGCGTAGCCCGGGAGCGCGGCGCGCGCGGACTCGGAGTCGAGGCGGACCCGCACGAGGGACTCGGTGGCGCGCTCGAGGGCCGGCAAGACCTCGTCCTCGAGGGCCGGGAAGAGCTGCACGTGCGCCTCCCTGAGCCCGCCCGAGTCGAGCCTCTCCACCAGCGTGACGACGCGCGCGGTGGCGGTGTCGGCGTAGCCGATCCGGGCGAGCGCGTCGGGGGCGACGGACCACGCGGTCGGGCGCCACCACACCCGGGTGAGGAAGAGCGCCCGCTCCTCGCCGATCACGAGGAAGCCAGCGCGGCACCACCCGATCTCCGGCGCCCGGTAGACGTAGGCGGGGAGCGCGGCCGCGTCGGCCAACCCCTCGGCCTCGAGCCAGCGGCGCACCCACTTCGGCGGGGGCCCCGCGGGCTCGCCGCCGCGGACCATCTTGCGCACGAGCGACCAGCCGACGCGCACGTGGATCCAGGTCAGGCGGGTCAACAGCGGCCCGGTGAAGACGCCGACCAGCAGGTAGAGAGCGAGCAGCGCCGGCACGAGCAGCGTGTCGGCGAAGGCGAAGCCGGCCACGGTGGCGCCGAGGGCGAAGAAGTCGTCGACGAAGCTGTGGGCGAGCTTCAGGCCCGGGACCGGCACCATCGTCATCAGCAGCCGGACGCCGGTCTTGCTCATGGTGCTGATCCAGTTGAAGACGAGCGCGATCGCGATGGTGAGCGCGACCATCGAGCCGCCGACCCACAGGGAGTCGGCGTGGCGCGTCTGGGTGAGCGCCATCTGGACCGCCTCGAGGCGCTCCGGCTCGGCGACGTCGCGCGCCGCGGCCACGCCCACCAGCGCCGCGCAGGCCACGCCCGCGAAGGGGCGCCACGACGTGCTGACCGGCACCAGCCACTTCTCGAGGAAGCCGACCTTGTCGGCGATGGAGTCGAGCGCGGCGAGCAGCGCGAACACCGCGCCGAGCGTCCAGAGCACCTCGACCGGGCCGAGGTCGTGCAGCTGCGCGTGCAGCTCGGGATCCATCATCACCGCCGGCACCGACGCCGGAGCGGCGAGCAGGAAGATCAACGCGAGCGGCAGCCACGGGTTCTTGCCCGCCGCGGCGCTGCTCGCGACGGCGGCGACCATCGAGCTGGGCAGGACCATCGACGTGGGAGAGTACCGGAGAAGGGGGCCCCGTATTTCACCGGCGGCGAGATATTCTCCCGCCCATGACCGAGCCCCAGCCCCGCGCGCGCCCGCTCGCCGTGCTCCGCGCCCTGATCGACGCCATCGACCGCGACGTGCTCCAGCTGCTCAGCCGCCGCATGGCGCTGGTGGCGGAGGTGGCCGAGTACAAGCGCGGCCACGGCCGGCGCATCCGCGACTTCGAGCGCGAGCGCGAGATCCTCGACGACCGCCGCGCGCGCGCCGAGAAGCTCGGGCTCGGCCCGGGGGTGATCGAGTCGATGTGGCGCCTCGTGCTCTGGGCGAGCCGCGACAAGCAGGCGGCCTTGCGCGCCGAGGTGCCGCCCGACGTCGAGCCGGTCACCGTCGCCATCATCGGCGGCGAGGGCGGCATGGGCCGGTGCATGGCGCAGCTCTTCGGCGACCTGGGGCACGCGGTGATGGTCGCCGACGTCGACACCGCGCTCCGCCCGGAGGAGGCGGCGCAGCACGCCGACGTGGTGGTGGTGAGCGTGCCCATCGCGGTCACCGAGGAGGTGATCCGCCAGGTCGGTCCCCACGTGCGCGAGGACGCGCTCCTGATGGACGTGACCAGCGTGAAGGAGGGGCCGCTCGCGGCGATGCTCGCGGCGACGAAGGCGTCCGTCGTGGGCACGCACCCGATGTTCGGCCCCAACGTGCACTCGGTCCAGGGCCAGCGCGTGGTCATCTGCCCCGGCCGCGGCGACCGGTGGGAGGCCTGGCTGCGGCGCATGCTCGCGGCGCGCGGCCTCGAGATCACCGACGCGACCGCCGCGGCGCACGACCGGGCGATGGCGGTGGTCCAGGTGCTCAACCACTTCCAGACCCAGGTGCTCGGCTTGACCCTGGCCCGCTTCGGCGTGCCGGCGGAGGAGACGCTGCGCTTCGCGTCGCCCGCCTACCTCATGGAGCTCTACGTCGCCGGCCGCCACTTCAAGCAGTCACCTCACCTTTACGGCGAGATCGAGATGCGGAACCCGCGCACCGCCGAGGTGACCCGGGCGTTCCAGGCGGCCGCGGCCGAGCTGGCCGACATCGTGAACGACAAGGACGCGGACGCGTTCGCGGCGGTGTTCGAGGAGGTCCGCGCGTACTACGGGGAGCGCTTCCAGCAGGAGGCGGCCGAGCAAAGCGGCTTCCTCATCGATCGGCTGGTCGAGCGGTCCTGAGCGCGACAGTCCCCGGACGCGGGTGACCGAAGTTGGAGCTTGCAGACCCGGCCCGACATGGGTAGTTCTGGTTCCTGTCGGTTTTCACTGCTGTTCGTCCGGCTGATTGATCCGGAAGAGCATCGAGCTGGGGGGTTCGATGGTTCGAGTCGACTGGGGAGACCTGCGCCCGTCCGCAGGTCAGCGGGCCCGTGTGCAAGCGAGCATCGATCGCATCGGTGCCATCGAGGGACCCGTCATCGGGCTCCGCAAATGCGGGATGGGGTACGAGGCGCGCCTCCAGACCCCGACCCCCCACTCCCACGTGGAGCTCCGATTACACGACGCCGACCTCGGCTCGGCGATGGATCGCCTGGTCGATCTGCTCACGATCGTGAAGCGCTCCGCCTGAGATGAGGCCGCAGGCCTGATCACAGCCCCAGAGCTCGCGCGAGGAAGCTCGCCATCTGGGCCCGCGTGACCGGCTCCTCGGGGCAGAAGCGCCCCGCCCCGCAGCCGCGGGTGATGCCGCTCTCGGCGAGGGCGTCGATGTGCCGCTCGGCCCAGTGGCCGTCGTCGTCGGCGAAGTGGTCACGACGGCCGGAGGGCAGCGACAGGGCGCGGTCGAGGAAGGTGGCCATCTGGGCCCGGGTCACCGGCGCGTTCGGGCAGTAGCGCGTGCCGCCGCAGCCCCGGGTGATCCCGGACGCGGCGAGGGCCTGGATGTCCGCCTCGTGACTGCTCCGGTCGTCGTCGGTGAAGCGGTCGTCGCTCGATGGCGGCAGGTCGAGCGCCCTCACGAGGAAGCTGGCCATCTGCGCTCGGGTCACCGGCGCGTCGGGGCAGTAGCGGCGCGGCCCGCAGCCGCGGGTGATGCCGGCGGCGTAGATCGCGTAGATATCCCGCTCGTGCGTGTCGCCGTCGTCGTCGGCGAAGGGCGGGTAATGGTCCTCGAGCCCTCCCCGGGTGGCCTTCATGAAGAGGACGGTCACCCAGATCTGGCCGCTCGGCTCCTCGTGCACCCCGATGCCGGCGTAGTCGTAGTCCCCGAGGATGTTCGCGCGGTGGCCGTCGCTGCCCATGAAGAGGTCGTGGATCCGGCCGACGCTCCCACCGCGACCGACGTTCTCTCCCAGGCGGCGCCAGACGTCGGAGCGCACGTAGGACGCCATGTCCGGCGAGTGGTAGAGGCGGCCGCGATCGCGCATCCGGACGGCGTGCGCCCGCGCGTCGTCGACGAGGTCCCAGTAGGGCTTCAGCGCGCGGAGCCCGCGCGAGGTCCGCTCGCGGTTCATCCGGCTGAAGAAGTCGGCCTCGGTCGGCGTCGCCTCCGCCCGCTCGAGGGCGTCCCCGTCTCCCGTGACGAAGTCGAGGCCCGCGTCCGTCTCGGCCGCGCACCCGGCGAGGGCCAGCGCGGCGACCATGTACTGCCAGCGTCGCATGGGGGGACGTTTGGCAAGACCCGGGCCACGCGGCCCCCGGCCCGCATCAGCCGCGCTCGGCCTCCCCCGGCGCCTCCGGCGCTCCGCCTTCGGCCACTCGACTCGCCGCCCGCCGGGTGACGAGGAAGATGCCAGCGAAGACCAGCGCCGCAGCGCCGAAGAGCCGCGGGGTCGGGGTCTCGTCGAGGAAGAACACCGCCAGCGCCGTCGCGCCGACCGGCTGGAGGTAGATGTAGACGGCGACGATCGAAGGCGGAGCGTGCCGCAGCGCCCAGGCGTTGGTGAGGTAGGTGAAGATCGTCGGGACCAGCACGATGTAGGCGACGAGCCACCAGGTGGTGCCGCGCACCGAAGGCGCGTCGGCGACGAGGGCGCCAGCCCCGAAGGGCGCCACCCAGAGCGCGCCGAAGCCGAAGAGCCAGACCACCGCGGTCATCGAGCCGTGGCGACGCGCGAGGTCCGCCACCAGCACGAGGTAGGTGCCGTAGAAGAGCGAGTTGCCGACGATCATCAGGTCGCCGAGCACCGTCTCCGGGCCGAGCGAGAGCGCCTCCGCGCCGAGCAGGTAGATCACGCCCGAGAGCGCGAGCGCGATGCCGAGGATCCCTCGGGCGGTGGCCCGCTCGCGGCGCAGGGCGAGGCTCACGAGCAGGGTGAAAACGGGGATCGTCGTCACCAGCACGCTCGCGTTCGAGGCGGTCGTGTGGCGCAGGCCGGAGAAGAAGAGCAGCTGGTTGCCGGCGATGCCGAGCGCCGCGCAGCCGGCGAGCTTCAGGGCGTCGCGCCAGGGCACCCGCGGCAGCCCGCGCGCTCCGACGTGCACCGCGAGCATCACCGCGGCGGCCACCGCCGCCCGCACCAGGGCGAGCCCGGCCGGCGACAGCTCGCGCACCGCGATCTTGCTCACCACGTAGTGGCTCGCGAAGCCCAGCTGCACGGCGAGCAGACCCGCGTGCACGAGGGCGGGCGACGGCGGGCTCTCCGTGGCGTCTTCCATCGGGCGCCGCATACTGCGACGAGTCATGTGCGCCCGCTACACGATGGCCACCGCACCGGACGAGCTCATCGAGGAATTCGAGGCCACCCTCGTCGCGAAGGAGATCCCCGCTCGCTACAACATCGCGCCCACGACCGAGGCGCCGATCGTCGTGCAGAGCAAGGAGGACGAGCGTCGGCTCGGGCTCTCCCGGTTCGGGCTGGTGCCGCACTGGGCCAAGGACGTGAAGATCGGCGCGCGGCTGCTGAACGCGCGGAGCGAGAGCGCGGCGGACAAGCCCGCGTTCCGCGACGCCTTCCGCAAGCGACGCTGCCTGGTGATCGCCGACGGGTTCTACGAGTGGCGCCGGGAGGGGAAGCAGAAGATCCCGCATCACTTCCACCTCGAGGGCATGCGGCCGTTCGCGATGGCGGGGCTCTGGGCGATCTGGAACGACCCCGAGGGCGAGAAGATCTCGAGCTTCACGATCCTGACCCGCGAGGCGGAGGGCGCGGCGGCGGAGCTGCACGACCGCATGCCGATCCTGCTCCAGCCCGACACCTACGCCGCGTGGCTCGACCGCGGCCGGGACGATCCCGACGACGTCCGCGAGATCCTCCAGTGGCACCGGGCGCGCGAGCTGTCGTCGTTCGAGGTTTCCACCGCGGTCAACAATGTGCGAAACGAGGGGCCCGAGCTGATCCAGCCCGCCTGAAGGAGAGAGCCGATGTCGACCTCGCCGACCGAAGAAGAAGCCTGGCGCGCCCTCACCGCCCACGCCGCGACGATGCGGGACGTGCACCTCCGCACCCTCTTCGCCGACGACCCGGAGCGCGCGCGTCGGCTGAGCTTCCGGCTCGACGACCTGCTCTTCGACTTCTCCAAGCACCGGGTGACCGACGAGACGATGGAGGCGCTCATGGCGCTCGCCCGTCAGCGCGACCTGCCGGCCTGGATCGAGCGCATGTTCACCGGGGAGAAGATCAACGTGACCGAGGGCCGCGCGGTCCTCCACGTCGCGCTGCGCAACCGGGACAACCGCCCCATCCGGGTGGACGGCAAGAACGTCGTGCCGGTGGTGAGCGCGGTCCTCGCGAAGATGCGGAAGTTCACCGACCGTGTCCGCGCGGGCGAGCACACCGGGCACACCGGCGAGGCGATCACCGACGTGGTCAACCTCGGCATCGGCGGCAGCGACCTCGGCCCGCTGATGGTGTGCGAGGCGCTCGAGCCCTACTGGAAGGAGGGCCTGACGCCGCACTTCGTCTCGAACGTGGACGGGGCCCACCTCGGCCGCACGCTGAAGGGGCTGAACCCGGCGACCACGCTCTTCATCGTCGCCTCCAAGAGCTTCAGCACCGAGGAGACCCTGACCAACGCCCGCAGCGCCCGGAGCTGGCTGGTGGAGAAGCTCGGGAGCGACAAGGCGGTCGCCAAGCACTTCGTCGCGGTGAGCACGAACCACGACGCGGTGAAGGAGTTCGGCATCGACCCGGCGAACGTCTTCGAATTCTGGGACTGGGTCGGCGGGCGCTACTCCCTCTGGAGCGCCATCGGGCTCCCGATCGCCTGCGCCATCGGCATGGACGCCTTCGAGGAGCTGCTGCTCGGGGCGCACCGCATGGACGCGCACTTCCGGTCGGCGCCGCTCGAGGAGAACCTCCCGGTCATCGGCGCGATGCTCGGGGTGTGGTACGCGAGCTTCTTCGGCGCGTCGTCGCACGCCGTATTGCCGTACGATCAGTCGCTGCACCGGCTCCCGGCCTGGCTCCAGCAGGCGGACATGGAGAGCAACGGCAAGCGCACGCGGCGCGACGGCGACGTCGTCGACGGGTACGTGACCGGCCCGATCGTCTGGGGGGAGCCGGGCACGAACGCCCAGCACTCGTTCTTCCAGCTGCTGCATCAGGGGACGCGGCTGGTGCCCTGCGACCTGCTCGCGCCGCTGGTCAGCCACTACCCGACCGGCGATCACCACCGGAAGCTGCTCGCGAACCTGGTCGCGCAGGCGGAGGCCCTGATGATCGGGCGCACCGAGGAGGAGGCGCGGGCCGAGCTCGAGGCGAGCGGGCTCGACGCGGAGGAGGTCGAGCGGCTGCTGCCGCACAAGGTCTTCGAGGGCAACCGGCCGAGCACCACGATCCTCTTCGATCGGCTCGACCCGAAGACGCTCGGCTCGCTGCTCGCGTACTACGAGCACCGCGTGTTCGTGCAGGGCGTGATCTGGGGCCTCAACAGCTTCGATCAGTGGGGCGTGGAGCTCGGCAAGGTGCTCGCGAAGCGCATCCTGCCGGAGCTCTCGGGCGCCGAGGAGCCGAGCGGTCACGACACCTCGACCACCGCGCTCATCCGGCTGATCCAGGCCGGCCCGCGCAGCGAGTGATCCCTCCGGCGGTCGTGCTCGGCGCGCGCGGCCTCACCCTGGGCTCGTTCGACGCGCTCGGTCCGGTGGTCGCGCACCTCGAGAGCTGGCGCCGCGAGACGCCGGTGTTCTGTCGACACGTCGGCGCCGCCGGGCTCACCGCCGCGCGTCCCCCCGCGCTCGCCGCCCGCCGCGACCGATTGATCGTCGCCTGGTGCGAGGCGCAGGGCGACGACGGCGGCGCCTGGGCCGCGGCGCTGGACTGGGAGGAGGGCGCGCACGGCCCGGCGGTGCGCGTGGCGCCGGGGGCCACCCGGGTGACGCTGGCCGGCGACGAGCGCAGCCTCACCCTCTTCGCCGCCGACGGCGAGGGCGTCGTCTCGCGCCGCCTCGGGCTGAGGGGCGGCGACGTGACCCTCGACGGTCCCCTCGAGCGCCACGCGCAGGAGCGCCGGGGCGGCGCGCTCCTCGCCAGCGCGATGGTGCGCGGAGAGCCGCTCGCGGTCTTCGCGTTCGAAGGCGACGAGGCCTGGAGCGTGGTGGTCCGCCGCCGCGGCGCGTTCACCACGGTGCGGCACGCGCTGAGCGGACCGATCGGCGATCTCCGGCTCGCGGCCGGCGGGGGGCGGGCGGCGGTCGTGCTCTCGGAGCGGGGCGCCGGGACGCGCTTCGCCGTGCTCGGGCCCGACGGGCGGCTGGTGGAGCGGCCCTACCCGTTCTTCCCCGCCGGGACGCCGGCGCTCGAGGGGGGTCACCCGGTCTGGGTGGAGGATCGGTGGGCGGTCGTGGCGACGGCGAGCGATGAGCTGCACGGGCGACTCGAGCGCGAGGCGCCCTTCGCGCTGCCCACGATCCCGCCCCCGGTGGCCGTCGTCCATCGCGCGACGCACCTCTACTGCTTCGGCGCGGAGGAGGGCGCGGTCACCCTGCTGCGCTGCGACCGCGAGGGCCACGCGGTCCAGCGACGCGCGCTCCCGATGTCGCCCGCCGACGCGTCGGATCGCGCGGCGAGGCAGCGGATCCGCGCGCTGCTCGCGGCGGTGGCGGAGCGCGAGACCGCCGGCTACCGCGACGCCTCGCGGACGGCCCTGACCCGCGACGGCGTCGCCCTCTCGCTCGCCACGTCGACGGGGGAGCGTCGAGAGCTCCGGCTCGAGCCCGTGGACGGAGCGCTCCGGCTGCGCGTCCTCGACCGAGCCTCCGGCAGCTCGGCGGGCCTGCTCGCCCGCGCCGTCGGCGCGCTCGGTCGGTGGATCCGTCCGTCGGCGCGTCGGGCCGCGGCCGAGCTGGAGGGCTGGGCGACCGGGCTCGCCGAGGCGCTCGACGGAAGCCTGGTCGACGTCCGCCTCGACGGCGGCGGCCTCACGCTCGAGCTGACCCGCGCCTCGCTCCCCGAGCCGGGAGAGCTGGCGCGGTGGTGGCGCCGCGTCCGCGAGGAGCACTCGACACGCCGTCGGGCCGCCTGATACGAGAGCGCGTGCGCAAGCTGCAGCTCCACCACCGGATCCTGATCGGCATGGTCCTCGGCGCCGCGATCGGGCTGCCGCTGAACCTCGTGGCCGAGCAGGGCGGCGTCGACGTCGAGCTCGTGCGCGAGGTGGCGCGGGTGGGCGAGGCGGTCGGCCGGCTCTTCCTCCGCCTGCTCCAGATGATCGTCGTGCCGCTCATCGTCGCGAGCCTGGTCACCGGCGTCACCGGCCTCGGCGACCCGCGAGACCTCGGCCGGCTCGGCGGCTGGACCTTCGCCTACTACGGGCTGACCAGTCTCCTGGCGATCGTCGTCGGCATCGTGATGACCAACCTCGTCGAGCCCGGGCGCGGCGTGGCCCTCGAGGCGCTCGAGGCCGAGAGCCAGGGGCAGGCGGTGCCGGACGTCGTCGAGGGCAACCGCACGCTCGGTCAGATCCTCTGGACCCAGCTCACCGAGATGATCCCGACCAACCCCGTCGCCGCGACCGCCGAGGGGGACATGCTGCCGATCATCTTCTTCTCGCTGCTCTTCGGGCTCTTCATCACCTTCACCGGCGGCGAGCCGGGCGCGCGCCTCAAGACCCTCTTCGAGGACATCTTCGCGGTGATGATGAAGATGACGATGTTCGTCATCGAGCTGGCGCCGATCGGCGTGTTCGGCTTCATGCTCTATGCCGCGGCCGGCTCGGGGCTGGGCGCGTTCATCGCGCTCGGCAAGTACATGATCACCGTGGTCCTCGCGCTCGCGGTGCACGCGCTGGTCACGCTGCCGATCCTGCTGTCGCTGCTGGCTCGCCGCTCGCCGCTCGCGTTCGCCCGGGCGATGTGGCCGGCGCTGCTCACCGCCTTCAGCACCGCGAGCAGCAACGCGACCCTGCCGCTGACCCTCACCTCCATCGAGGAGCGCGCCGGCGTCTCCAACCGGGTCAGCTCCTTCGTGCTCCCGCTCGGCGCGACCGTGAACATGGACGGGACCGCGCTCTACGAGGCGGTGGCGGTGCTCTTCATCGCGCAGGCGTTCGGCGCCGACCTCACGCTGGCCCAGCAGGTGATCGTGGCGTTCACCGCGCTGCTGGCGAGCGTCGGCGCGGCCGGCATCCCGCACGCCGGCACCGTGATGATGGTGGTGGTGCTCGAGGCGGTGGGGCTGCCCGCGACCGCGGTCGGGTTGATCCTGGCCGTCGACCGGGTGCTGGACATGGCGCGGACCAGTGTGAACGTATGGTCCGACTCCACCGCCGCCGCGGTCGTCGCGCGCCTCGACCGGGTCACCGCCACCCCCGACGAGAGTGGAGTAAGCTGAATCCGTGACGAAGTTGCCTCACCGCCCGCCGATGACGACACCGGAAGGGGGACTGCCGCGCATGAACCCGGACACGACCGAGGCGCGGCTGCTGGCGCGCATCCTCGACGTGGTCCCCGGCGGCATCGTGCAGATTGCGGAGGACGGCGCCATCTCGCGGGCGAACCGGCAGGCCCAGGAGTTCCTCGGCCTCTCGTGGGACCGGCTCTCGCAGCGCTTCATCACCGACTTCGAGGGGCAGACCTTCTACGAGGACGGCTCGCCGTGCGCGGTCGAGGACTACCCGGTCACGCGCTGCCTCGCGACCGGCGCCGTGCAGGGGCCGACCACCCTGGGCGTGCGGCAGCCGGACGGAGAGCTGCGCTGGGCCATCTTCACCGCCCTGCCCTTCCCCGAGTCCGGCCCGGGCGCGCGGGGCGCGGTGGTCACCTTCGTCGACATCACCGATCGCAAGCGGGCCGAGGTGCGCACGCGCGCCCACGCCCAGCTCCTCGACACCGTGCGCATGGTGCACTCGCGCGACGACGCGGGCGCGGTGGTCGCCGTCTTCCACGCGCCGCTGGAGTCGCTGCTCGAGCTGACCGGGAGCCGCTACGGCTTCGTGGCTCGCCCCATCGACGAGGCCATGACCGAGCTGGCGCTCCACGCGCGCATCGACGACGGCGCGTCGCGCGGCAAGACGCTGGAGCCCCACCCGATGGACGCGCTCTGCCGGCGCGTCCTCGGAGCCGGCGAGCTGCTCAACCTCGAGCGCCCCGGGGTCGTGGGCGGCGCCTGGGGGCGGCGAGAGCTGACGCGCGCCGTCGTGCTCCCGCTCCGGGTCGGAGACCGGGTGGTCGGCGTCGTCGGTCTCGCGGACGCGCCCACCCCCTACGCGCCGCAGGCGCTCGCCGAGCTCGGGCCGCTGCTGGAGGCCACCGCGGACCTCGTCACCGCGATCCTGGATCGGCAGCGGCGGCGAAAGCTCGAGGCGCAGCTCGCGCAGGCCGGTCGCCTCGCGAGCGTCGGCACCCTCGCGGCGGGCATGGCCCACGAGATCAACAACCCGCTCGCCTACGTGCTGCTCAACCTGCAGGCCTACGAGCGGCACGCGCGCGCCCTCGACGCGAAGATCATCCGGCTGCGGGAGGCGCTCGGGCAGCGCCTGTCCGAGGACGAGGTGGAGGCCGCCCTGGCGAGCGCGGGCCTGCAGAGCCCCGGCGACGTCGAGGCGATCCGGCGGCACGGCGTGGACGCCCTCGAGGGGGCCGAGCGCGTGCAGCGCATCGTGCGAGACCTGATGACCTTCTCCCGCGTCAGCGAGGATCAGCGGAGTCACGTGGACGTCAACGAAGCGGTCCGTATCGCGATCAAGATGGCCCACCACGAGATCAAGTACCGGGCGCGCCTGGCGACGGATCTCGGCGACCTCTCCCCGGTCATCGGCCACGAGGGGCGCCTGAGCCAGGTCTTCCTCAACCTGCTGCTGAACGCGGCGCGGGCGATCGAGGAGGGGCACCCGGACGAGCACACGATCACCGTGCGCACCTGGATGGAGGGCGACGAGATCCGCGCCGAGGTCGGGGACACGGGCAGCGGCGTGCCGCCCGAGCACCTCGAGCGGCTCTTCGATCCCTTCTTCAGCACCCGGCAGCACGGCGCCGGCGCGGGGCTCGGCCTCTCGATCTGCCACAGCGTGGTGACCGCGCACGGGGGGCGCATCGCCGTCGACTCGCAGCTCGGCCGCGGCTCCCGGTTCACCGTGAGCCTCCCCCGCGCGCGCAGCGCCGCGCCGAGCGCGGAGGCGGCGGTCGAGGAGCCGAGCGTGACGCCGCCCACCCAGCGACGCCGCCTGCTGCTCATCGACGACGAGCCGATGATCGTGGAGGTCCTCGGCCGACTCATCGCGGCCCGCTACGAGGTGGAGACCGCCGACGGGCTCGAGAGCGCGGTGGCCCGGCTCCGCGACGACGCCGCCTTCGACGTGATCCTCTGCGACATGATGATGCTCGACGGAACCGGCATCGACGTGCACCGCTGGGTGAGCGCGCACCACCCGTCGCTCGCGCCCCGCATGCTCTTCATGACCGGCGGCACCTTCACCCCGAAGGCGCGCGCCTTCCTCGACGAGCTCGGCGGCCACCACCTCACCAAGCCCTTCCGGCTCTCGGAGCTGGACGAGAAGATCGCGGCCTTGATGGCCGAGTGACGTCGACGCAGACTCCGCGCGTCATGGACGCCTACCTCGAGCTCCTCCGCGACGTGCGACGGAACGGCGCGCGGAAAGAGGATCGCACCGGCACCGGCACGCTCAGCGTCTTCGGCCGCCAGATCCGCTTCGACCTGGCCGAGGGCTTCCCCCTCGTGACCACCAAGAAGGTCCACCTGAAGTCGATCATCTACGAGCTGCTGTGGTTCCTCCGCGGCGACTCCAACGTGCGCTGGCTCCAGGAGCGGAAGGTGTCGATCTGGGACGAGTGGGCCGACGAGCACGGCGACCTCGGCCCGGTCTACGGCGTGCAGTGGCGCTCCTGGCCCACGCCGGACGGTCGGCACATCGACCAGATCGCCCGGGTGCTGCAGCAGCTCCGCGAGACGCCGGACTCGCGCCGCATCCTCGTCAGCGCGTGGAACGTGGCCCAGCTCGACGAGATGGCGCTGGCGCCCTGCCACGCGCTCTTCCAGTTCTACGTCGCGGACGGCAAGCTCTCGTGCCAGCTCTACCAGCGGAGCGCCGACCTCTTCCTGGGCGTGCCCTTCAACATCGCGAGCTACGCGCTGCTGACGATGATGATCGCGCAGGTGACGGGGCTCGAGCCAGGCGACTTCGTGCACACCTTCGGCGACGCGCACATCTACCTCAACCACCTCGAGCAGGTGGACCTCCAGCTCTCGCGCGAGCCGCGGCCGCTGCCGACCCTGCGGCTCGACCCGGGCGTGTCGGACCTCTTCGACTTCGACTACGCGCACTTCACGCTCGAGGGCTACGACCCGCACCCGCGCATCAAGGCCCCGGTCGCGGTATGACGCTGAGCCTCGTGGTCGCCGTCGCCGAGAGCGGCGTCATCGGGAGGGACGGCGACCTGCCCTGGCGCTTGCCCGACGACCTGAAGCACTTCCGCCGAGCCACCCTCGGCAAGACGGTGATCATGGGTCGGAAGACCTGGGAGTCGCTGCCGAGCGGCCCGCTGAAGAAGCGGCTCAACGTCGTCGTGACCCGGCAGCGCGGCTACGCCGCCGAGGGCGCGCTCGTGGTCTCCTCGCTCCCGGAAGCCCTCGCCGCCGAGGGCGACGAGAAGGTGATCATCGGCGGCGCGTCGCTCTACGAAGAGGCGCTCCCCCTCGTCGACACCCTGCACGTCACCCACGTCGAGGCCGACGTCGAGGGCGACACGTTCTTCCCCGACGTCGACTGGAGCGGGTGGGAGGCGGTGGACGAGACGCGCCACGAGGCCGACGCGCGCCACGCCCACCCTTTTCGCGTCGTGACCTACCGCCGACGCCGCGCGTAGAGCGCGAGGCCGAGCAGCGCCATCAGCGCCGCGCCGCCGAACGAGAGGGGCCCCGACCCGACGCTGCAGCTCGCGCAGCCGCCGCCCTGCCTGGGGCCGGCAGTCGTCCGTCCGCCCGAGCCGTCGTCCGAGTCGCTGGCGCCCGCCTCCACGCCGAGCTCCGGCAGGTCCTCCGTGAGGTAGGAGCCGAGGGTGGCGCTGCGGTCCACGAACGCGGTGTTGGTGGCGGCGATCGGCGGCGGCTCCCCGCCGGAGGGCGGCCCGCCCCAGATCCCGCGCCGCGGCTCGTCGCACGCGACCTCGCCCTGCCAGCGGTTGAGCATCACGTAGCGCCCCTGGAAGGCGTTGCTGCCGCTCGGCTGCGCGCCCTGCTCGGTCATCCGCCCCTCCTGGTCGGGCATGCCCCGTCCCCCGACGATGGGCGGCGCCGCGCGGAAGACCAGGTCCTCGCCGAGATCGTCTCGCCCGTAGCGGTAGTGCAGCCGGGTGAGCGTGAAGCCGTAGGGATCGGCGCCCACCACGTCGGCGCCGAGCGTGGTGATCTCCTCGGGCGTCAGCGCCGGGGTCGGGCACGGATCGCAGCTCGACGCGTCCCAGGCGTACTCGGTGACCACCGCGCCCGGGTGGCGGGCCAGCGTGCGGTCGAGGAGCGACGCGTAGAACGGCCCGAGCTCGTTCCGCACGCCGTGGCTCACCACGAGGTTGGTCGGGATCATCACGTTGTCGTAGTTGGCGACCTCGTAGCGCTGCCCGCGCGCGAGCACGTGCACGATGAGGTCCTGCTGGCCGCGGCTGTTGAGCAGGCCGAGCCGCACCGGGAGCGAGAACGTCTCGCTGTCGTAGTGGAAGCGCAGCGGCGAGAGCACCGCGCGCCCGTCCACCCGGGTGACGCGCTCGACGTCCACGCGCGCGACGAAGAACTTGGTGCCCTGCGCGACGTAGGGGCGGAGCACCGGCTCGGCCCCGTCCGGGATGCGGTAGCCCTCGCGGCGCAGCCAGGTGTCGAGGCCGGACGAGTCGTCGGCGCTGAGGATGACGATCTCGTACTCGCCGACGACGAACTGGGCCTCGACGGTCACCCCGAGGTCGCCGCCCTCCGTGGCCGACTCCGCCATCATCATGTCCACCGCTCCGCCGGTCGCCATCGGCGCGGGGTAGACCTGGGGCTGACAGGGGTCCTGCTCCCAGTACTCGACCAGGCGCGGCGCCGCGAGCTGGTCGACCCGGCTGAAGATGGAGTCCGGGAGCGTCTTGACCTCCTCTTCGCTCAGCACCACCGGCACCGGCACCACCATCGCGAAGTCCTCGGGCGGCCCGTCGTAGTTGTTCTGCATCGAGAGCACCGTGCGGGTGCCGTCGCGCATCATCACCACCATGGTGGCGTTGTTGTAGAGATCGGTCCCGGCGCCGCTGACGTAGAAGCCGCAGAACGCGCTCGCCTGCGCGGCGCCGAGGACCACCGTGAGCCCGGCCAGCCCGGCCGTGAGTCTCCTGAGCATGCTCGTCCCTCCCCGGCGCGAGATCTACCACGCCGCGAGCCAGCTGAGACGCGCCAGGGCCGGGTTCGATCTGACGCAAACTGGCCCCCGTTTCCCGCCGCTTCGTACCCTCCGTCCGTGGCGGCGCGGATCTACGCGGTGCGGTCGGGCGAGGGCGAGCACGTGCGCCTCGAGGCGTCGGTCTCCGAGCTGCCGGAGCTGCTCGCCGACGAGACGGTCACGGTCTGGGTCGACCTCGACAGCCAGGACGGGCAGACCAAGCGGATCCTGGAGGACGTCTTCTCGTTCCACCCGCTGCTGGTGGAGGACGCCTTCGCCGACGCGACCACCCCGAAGCTGGAGTGCTTCGACGACTACCTCTACCTCATCGTGCACGGGCTCAGCGACGACGACCCGGGCGACGGCGAGGTCCACACCTCGGACCTCGATCTCTTCCTCGGCGAGCGCTACCTCATCACCCACTACCGGGTGCCCTTCGAGGCGGTGTCGAGGACCCGCGAGCGGGTGAAGCGCGAGCCGAGCTTCCTCGCGCGCGGCCCGGCGACCGTCGCCCACGCGATCATCGACATCCTCGTCGACGAGTACCTGCCGCTGATGGAGAAGCTCGACGCCGAGGTCGACGGCATCGAGGCGGCGATCCTCGACCAGGGCGGGCCGAAGCTCCTCGAGCGCATCTTCCGGATGAAGCACTCGCTCCAGCGGCTCCGGCGCGTGGGCCTGCACCAGCGGAACCTCCTCTCCCGGCTCGCCCGCGAGCCCTTCCCGATGATCCCGGAGGAGGCGCGCCCGTTCTTCAGCGACGTGCACGATCACATGGTCCGGGTGATGGACCTGAACGACGCCTACAACGCGCTGATGGTCAGCTCGATGGACGCGTACCTGAGCGTGCAGTCCCACCGGCTCAACGAGGTGATGCGGGTGCTGACGGTCTTCTCGACCGTGATGCTGCCGCTCACGTTCATCACCGGCCTCTACGGGATGAACTTCGATCACATGCCCTACCTGCACTTCGAGCACGGCTTCGAGCTCGCGATGGGCCTGATGATCTTCGTCGCCGTCACGATGTTCCTTTTCTTCCGACGACGTCGCTGGATCTGAGGCTCGCCCCCTCAAACCAGGTGGGGCCCGTGCCGTTCGGCCTCACCGTGCGCATCGCCGACCTGCCGCCGGACCACGTCCTCCTCCGAGCCCTCAGCCGCGCCGCCGACACCGTCGTCGGCCCCGAGGTGCGGCGCGTCGAGGACGCCTGGCGGCTGCAACGGCCCCCGGGCTGCTACGTGGTGCGCATCGGCGCCGAGGGCGACTCCTTCGACGTCGACCTGACCATCGTGACCTGCCGCCAGGTGGTGATGCGCGAGCTCGAGCGGCAGCTCGGCAGCGCCGACCCGGAGCTGATCGAGGACTTCGCCCTCGAGCTCGCCAACGTGTGGGCCGGGCGCCTCAAGTACGAGCTCGCCCAGATGGGCATCCGGTGTCGCATCGGCTTGCCTTGTCTGGCCGCGAACTGGCCGGCCGCGCCGCCGTTCCACGTCGTCTTCGAGCACGAGGGCACCACGGTGGCGCTCGGCGTCGAGTGGGGCGGCTGCTTCCCGCCGAAGGAGACGAGCCTCGGCGACCTGGCCGACGGCACGATGATGCTCTTCTGATCAGATCGCGGAGCCGATCGCGTCGCTGACCCGTTCGAAGCCCTCGGCGCGCGCGCGCTCCGCGAGACCGAGCGCGATCCGACGCGGGGCCAGCGGGCCGCCGTAGATGAAGCCGGTGTAGATCTGGACGAGCGACGCGCCGTGGGTGATGCGCGCCCAGGCGTCGTCCGCGTCCTCGATGCCGCCGGCCGCGATGAGCGCGCAGCGATCCCCGACCGCCCGCCGCAGCCGCGCGATGACCTCGAGGGCGCGCGCCTTGAGCGGGGCGCCGCTGAGCCCGCCGGGCCCGAACGACTCCGGCTCGGGCGTGCGCAGGCCGGCGCGCGAGATGGTGGTGTTGGTGGCGATGACCCCGGCGAGCTGCAGATCGAGCGCGAGCGCGCCGACCGCGTCGACGTCCTCGTCGCTCAGGTCGGGGGCGATCTTCACCAGCAGCGGCGGCGGCGTCTCGCAGGCCTCCTCGGAGGCCTCGCGCACCGCGGCGAGGATCGGCCGCAGCTTCTCCACCGCCTGCAGGTCGCGGAGCCCCGGCGTGTTCGGCGAGCTGACGTTGACCACGAGGTAGTCGGCGTGGGGCGCGACCCGGAGCGCGCTGGTCCGGTAGTCCTCCGCGGCCTCCGCCTCCGGCGTGACCTTGCTCTTGCCGATGTTCACCCCGAGCGGGATGCGCCGGGGCGTCGCGAGCCTGCGCACCGCGTCGGCCGAGCCGCGGTTGTTGAAGCCCATGCGGTTGATGAGCGCGCGATCGGCGGGGAGACGGAACATGCGCGGCTTGTCGTTGCCGGGCTGCGCGTGCGCGGTGAGCGTGCCGACCTCGACGTGACCGAAGCCCAGCCGCGCGAGCGCGCCGAAGCCGATCGCGTCCTTGTCGAAGCCGGCCGCGAGCCCGACCGGCGTCGGGAAGCGCACCCCGAACGCGTCGACCTCGAGCGCCGGATCCGAGGGCGCGAGCAGGGACTCGGTCAGCGCGCCGATCCCCGGCACCGCCATGGAGAAGCGCAGGGCCCCGAACGCGGCGTGGTGCGCGGCCTCGGGCGGCAGCATGAAGAAGAGGGGACGGACGAGCGCGCGGTAGATCATGGCGCCTGCTGCTCGGGTTGGTGGGCCGGCGCGGCGTTGCTCGGCAGGCCGTGGGTGGCGAGGTAGAGGAGGTAGCTCCCGATGAGCGACGGGATGCGCCGGCTCAGCCGTCCGTAGGCGTCGCCGCCCGCGTTCGCGAGCTGGGTGAGCCGGGGCAGGCCGAAGAGCGTCTTGAGCCAGCTGAGCCCGCGCGGCCCGTAGATGCGATCGGCGAGGCGCGCCTGGAACCAGAGGTTCCGGCCCTCGAGGGTGCGGAGGAAGCCGCGCTCGAAACCGCGGATCCGATCGACGCCCCGATCGAGCGCGCCCTTCAGCCGCTCGGCGACGTACTCGGCGTGGTAGAGCGCCGGCGCGATGCCCTCGCCGAGCAGCGCGTCGATGCCGAACGCCTCGCCGACCAGCACCAGCCCGGTGCGATGGCCGCGGGTCGAGGCGTCGTAGTAGCGCTCCGGCCAGCCCGCGAGCTTGTCGTCGACCAGGCGGAAGCCGTGCCGCTCGGCGAATTGCATGGTCCAGCGCCGGAGCTCCTTGCCCGGCACCTGCCCGCGGCCGTCCATGATGCCGAGCTTCCAGAGGCCGTCCGCGCCCGGCTTCGGGTACGGGAAGATCCACGCGTAGCCCGGGATGCCGTCGAGGAGCGGGTCGAAGTCGAAGTGGAGGAGCGACGGATCGGGGGTCTCGCCGACCGGCTCGAAGACCGCCTCGACCAGGCGCCCGGTGATCCCGCCGGGCAGCTCGCTCGCCCGCCGGCTGATCCCGCACGCGCCGTCGGCGCCCGCGACCCAGGGATAGGTCTCGGCGCCGGACGCCGTCACCACCCGCCAGCCCCCCGCGCTCGGGCTCAGCTCCGTCACCGCCTCGCCCTCGCGGACCTCGACGCCCGCGGCCTGCGCCGCCTGGAGCAGCCGGTGATCGAGCAGGGCGCGGTCGTAGAGCCACTGCCCGCCCCGCTCGAAGACCTCCATGTCGCCGAGGGCCGAGCGAAACGAGAGCCCGACCGTCCGGGCGCCGCCCGGGGGCTCGCCGATCAGCGCCCCCAGCGCCTCGGTGCCACGCCAGGTGAGCGCGCCCCCGCAGAGCTTGGGCCGCGGGAAGCGGGCCTTGTCGAGGATCACCAGATCGTCCGGGTCGACGCCGCGCCGCACGAGGTGCAGCGCGAGCGCGCTCCCGGCGGGCCCACCGCCCAGGATCGCCACCTTCTTGGAGCTCACGGCGCGCGGAGGATAGCCCACCGGCGCCGCCCCGCACGGTCGTCGACGAACCGTGCGCGTCGCGAGCCGCTCACCCCGCCGCTCGCAGCACCTCGCGCGCGGCGGCGGCGGAGAGCGCCGGGACCTTCTGCGTGTCCATCGCGTCGTGCCACTCGGTGTGGAGCGAGTTGGCCAGCCAGGCGCCGCCCTCGGGAGCGAGGCGGAGGCGGGGCTTGCGATAGAGGCGGCGGAAGAGGGCGCTCAACGACTGCACACCTCAGGATACGGACGCCGCTCCGATTTCTTTCAGGAGAACGCTCACGTGCTCCGGACGGCGAGCTTCTCGGCGAGCGCGCGGAGCATCGCGCGGCCCTCGTCCGACAGCTCGGCGCCCTCGATCGCCGCGTGCGCCTCCTTCAGGAGCCGCTCCAGGCGGGAGAGCACGGACGCCTTGGCGCCCGAGGACTCGAGGGCGGCGATGGCGGCGGCGACGTCGGCGTCGGCCGCGTCGGCCTTGCCGTGCACCTTGCGGATCGCGGCGAGGGCCGCCTCGTCGCCCGACTGCTCGGCGGCGCGGACCAGCGAGGTGCGCTTGCCGGCGCGCAGATCGTTGCCGGCCGGCTTCCCGGTCGCGCTCGGGTCGCCGAAGGTGCCGAGGATGTCGTCGCGGATCTGGAACGCCTCGCCGAGCGGGAGACCGAAGGCGTCGAGCGCCGCGCGCTGGGCCTCGGTCGCGTCGCCGAGCACCGCGCCGAGCGCCAGCGGACCGCGGAGGGTGTAGCTGCCGGTCTTGAGCTGGTGCATGCGGGAGACGTCCTCCACCGCGAGCACGTCGAGCTGCTGGCCGACGATGACCTCCTCGTGCATGCGGAGGGCCACCGCGGTCAGCGCCGCGCGCCGGTCGGGGTCGTCGGTCGCGCTCATGAGGAGGCGCCAGCTCTGGGCGCTGGCGAGATCGCCGGCGAGGATGGCCAGCGAGGCGCCGAGGTGACCGTCGCCGTGGCGCTCGCCGAGGCTGTGGTGCACCGACGGGCCGCCGCGCCGCTCGGCGTCGCCGTCCATCCAGTCGTCGTGCACGAGCAGGTAGGTCTGGAGCAGCTCCAGCGCGGCGCACGCGTCGGCGACCTCGTCGAAGCCGCCGGCGGGCTTCACCGCCTTGAACCCCGCGAAGAGCACCGCCGGGCGGAGGCGCTTGCCGCCGCGCATGGTGAGGCTCTCCAGCGCCTCGACCAGCTCGGCCGACTCGACCGCGAGCGCCTCGAGCCGCGCCCGCTCCTCGTCGAAGAACGCCTGCAGCCGGCGCTCGGTCCCGCTCACCACCTCGTCTAGCCACGTCGTCATGGCGCGGACCCTTCACCGCCCTCCCCCGCCCGTCAACACCTGCCGGGCGGGACCTCACGGACCGGAGCGCTCGCGCGCGGTCGGCACGCCGTGGAGCGCCAGCTTCCGGTACAGGGTGGCCCGCCCCATGCCCAGCTCGCGGGCGGCCGCGCTCACGTTCCAGCCGGTCGCCTCGAGCGCGCGCAGGATGCGGGACTTCTCCCGGCGCTGGTGCTCGGCCCGGCTCTCGGCGGGCCGACGCGGGGCCCGGGTGCGCAGCGCGAAGTGGGCCGGCGCGAGGGTGTCGCCGTCGGCGAGGACGAGCGCGCCGCGGAGCGCGTTCTGGAGCTCCCGCACGTTGCCCGGCCAGCGCTGCGACGAGAGCATCGCGAGGGCCTCGGGCGAGAGCTTCGGCGCCGGCCGCCCCATCTCTTCGGCCGCCGCGTCGAGCACGCGCCGGCAGAGCGCCGGGAGGTCCTCGAGGCGCTCGCGGAGCGGCGGCAGCCGCAGCTCCACGACGCCGATGCGGTAGTAGAGGTCCTCGCGGAAGCGGCTCGCCTCGACCTCCTCGCGCAGGTCGCGGTTGGTCGCCGAGACGAGGCGGAAGTCGACCGGCACCGCCCGATCGCCGCCGACCGGACGCACCTCGCGGGTCTCGAGCGCGCGGAGCAGCTTGGCCTGCGTGAGCGGAGACGTCTCGCCGAGCTCGTCGAGGAAGAGCGTGCCCCCGGAGGCCGCCACCATGAGACCGGGCTTGTCGCGCTCGGCGCCGGTGAAGGCGCCCTTCACGTGGCCGAACAGCTCCGACTCCAGCAGCGTCTCGGGGAGCGCGGCGCAGTTGACGGTGACGAAGGGGCCGGCCTTGCGCGGCCCGTTGAAGTGGATGGCCCGCGCGACGAGCTCCTTGCCGGTGCCGCTCTCGCCGGTGACCAGGATGGCGAGCGGCGAGTCGATGACCCGGTCGAGGGTGGCCAGCACCGGCTGCATCGCGGGCGCGTCCGCGACGAGCTCGGCGTAGTCGTAGCGGCGCTCGAGCGCGCGCTGGCGCTCCCAGAGCTCGCTCTCGAGGGCCTCGATGCGCGCCGCTTGCCCCCGGCTCAGCGCCTCGATCCGGGCGCGCTGCGCGTCGAGGGCATCGGCGCGTCGCGCCAGCTCCTCGTGGAGGCGCGCGTTCTCGAGCGCGATGGCGACCTGGTCGGCGAAGGCGACGAGGATCTCGCGATCGACCTCGGCGAAGCGGCCGCGGAGGAAGCGGTTGTCGAGGTAGAGCGCGCCGGCCACGCCGCGCGGCGAGGGGATCGGCACGGCCATGACCGATCGCAGCTTCATTGCGTGCACCGATCGGTGCGCGGCGAAGCGCGCGTCCGCCAGGGCGTCGAGGGTCATCACCACCTCCCCCGCCTCGATGGCGCGCTCGGCGATCGACCGGCTGAAGGCGAGCTGATCCGGATCGATCCCCGCACGGTCGAGGTTCCGGGCGACGGCGACGGTCAGCGCGCCCCCCTCCTCGAGCCGCAGCACGTAGCCGCGCTCCGCGCCGGTGAGCTCGATGGCCGCGTCGAGCGCCTGCCGACAGACGTCGTCGACGGCGAGCGACGAGCCGAGCTGCCGGTTGAGCGCGAGGAGCCGCTCGAGCTGCCGCTCGCGGATTCCGCCTCCGGCCGCCTCGTGGATGGGCGCAGCCCGCCGGAGCGCGGCCCGACGCGGGTGGGCCCAAAACGCGTCGACCAGCCCGGCCGGCAGCCCCGACGCCATCCGCTCGCATCGTCGCTCGGCCTCCGCGGCGTGGGTCTCGGCGCTCCGCGCTCCGCCCGACGCCTCCCACGACGCGGCGAGGGCGGCGTGCGCCTCGGCGGCGAGCGGCCCCACGGCCTCGGCGAGCGCCTCCTCGAGCACGCGTCGGGCCCCGGCCTCGTCCCCCCGGGCGCGAAGGCAGGCCGCGACGAGCAGGCGGCGGCGGACGGCGACGTCTCCCCCGGCGGCGTCGACCGAGGCGAGGCGCGCCTCGGCGTCGTCGAGCGCGCCGCGTCCCAGCATGACCTCGGCCTCGAGGAGGGCCACCTCGTGGAGCTCGCGCGCGGCCCCGAGCGCCTCGAAGGTCCGGCGCGCCTCCGCGAGCGGGGCGTCGGCGTCCCGGCCTGCGTGGAGCGCGATCTGGGCCCGCACCATCGCGCAGCCGCCCAGCAGGAGCCGGAAGCCTCCGTCGGCCGCCTCGCGCTCGGCGCGTTCGACGGCGTCGGCCGCCCGATCCCAGGCGCCGAGATCGGCGTAGAGCTGCGCGAGGTCGAAGCGCGCGGTCGCGAGGGTGGCCCGCTGCCCGAGGGCTCGCGCGACCCGCTCGGCCCGGTGATACGCGGCCCGGGCGTCGGCGAGCGCCCCGCGCTGGTGCTGCACCGTGCCGACGTTCAGGGCCGCGTGCGCGAGCTGCTCGTCGAGCCCGTGGGCCTCGACGAGCGACAGGGCCGCGGCGTAGCCGTCCCGGGCCGCGTCGAGATCGCCGCGCCGGTAGGCGTCGATCGCGAGGTAGCTCTCCACGCGCACGCGGTCCCGGGGGCGGCCGCCGCCTTCGAGACGGCGCGCCGCCTCGCGCAGCCAGCCGTCCGCCTCGGGGCGCCCGAGGTAGCTGCACGCCACGCCGACGTCCTCGGCGAGGGCGCCGCTCGTGAGGCCGTCCGCCCGCGAGAGCGCCGGCTGGGCCACCTCGAGCGCCTCGCGGTAGGCGCCGAGCTTGATGTGCGCGCGCGCCATCGCGTCGGCGCGGTGAGCTTCGTCGGCGTCGCTCGCCGCGTACGCCTCGGCTTCGCGGAGGACGTCGAGCGCCTCGGACGCGCGCTCGAGCCGGAGCAAGGCCCGCCCCAGCTCCAGGCGAGCCTCGAAGGGCGCGGCGTCGACGAGCCCCCGGAGCGCCTCGGCCGCCTCGTCCAGCGCCCCGTCCATCGCCAGCCGTCTTGCCCCCTCGAGGCGCGCGCGTGGATCGCCGGCGTCCTTCAGCGCCCGGGCCGCCGCCCGCCAGCGCGCCCCGGCCGCCTCCCCGACCGCGGGCAGCCGCGCGAGCGCGCCCTCGACGTCGCCGGACCGCGCCCGGTGCCGCACCGCCTCCGGGCCCCGGTCGAAGCGCGCCGCGAGCGCGCGGTGGAGCGCGCGGATGTCCTCGGGCGGCGCCAGCGCCAGGATCGCGGGCGCGTCGGCCGGTCGCGCGAGGGCCACTCCCCCCGCTCGCTCCCGGACCCACCCGCGCGCCGCGAGGGTCGTCACGTCGGCGGGGACGCCCAGCGCCTCGAGGTCCGCGACGCCCAGCTCGACCTCGTGCGCGGCCAGGGCCGCGAGCGTGCGCCGCGCCTCTGGATCCAGCGCCTCGAGCGACGCCCCGTCCACGTCGCCCTCGATCCGCTCGATCGAGGCGCCGGTCATCGCGTGCGCGAGCAGCCGCCGGATCGCGGCCGGCTGCCCACCGCTCGCCGCGTGCAGGGCGTGGGCCGCCGAGGGGTCGAGCTTGCCCTCGGCCCAGCGCGCCACCGCCGCCTCGTCGAGCGGCCCGAGCCGGCACCGCTCCACGCCGTCGACGTCGTCCGGGAGCCCGACCACGAAGAGCGCGATCGGATCGCCCGGCTCGAGGGCCCGCGCGATCGCGGCCAGCCGCGCGCAGTCGGCCGGATCGAGCTGGTCGGCGTCGTCCATCACCCAGAGCCGGGGCTCGGGCTCCGCGCGCAGGGCGCCCAACCGGTCGAGCGCGCCCTCCACGCCCGGCGCCGTCGGCCCGAGCCAGCGCGTGAGCCCGTCGCTGCGCCGGGCTCCGATCTCCACCACCTCACAGCGCGGCTGCGCCGACCGCTTCAGCGCCGCGAGCAGCCGGCTCCGGCCGCTGCCGGGCGGGCCGTCCACCGCCAGCACCCGGGACCCTGGCTCGCCGGAGAGCAGCGCGCCGAGGATCGCCTCGCCGCGAGCCAGCTCGGCGTCGCGCCCGACCAGCCGCCCCGACTCGGCCGAGCGCCCGAACAGGAGCCGGCGCCCTTCCCCCAGCGCCTCGAGCAGCTCCGCCGCCTCGGACGGTCGGTCCCCCGGCGCCGCGGCGACGCACCGGGCCGCGAGCGCGCGCCACGGCTCGGGCGGCGGGCCGGCGAGCGCGGCGAGCGCCTCGACGGTGCGACCGAAGGCGAACAGATCCGCCCGCGCGTCGGCGGCTCGGCCCTCGAGGAGCTCGGGCGCGAGGAAGCCCGGGGTGCCGGAGACCGCCTCGCTCGCCTCGCCCAGCGGCGCCGCGCACCCGAGGTCGATCAGCACGCCACGGCCGGGCGCGTCGACCAGGATGTTGGGCGGGCCGAGGTCGCCGTGCCGGAAGCCCGCCCCGTGGAGCACGTGGAGGGCCTCGAGCACGTCGAGGAGGGGACCGGCGAGCGTCCCCCAGCCCCGCTCGGCGAGCGCGGTGAGGGGCGGGCCGCGCACGAGACGCGCCGCGTAGTACGCGCGCACCTCGCCCTCATGGGACGCGCGGCCGTGGTCCAGCACCGCGGCGAGGCTCGGGTGGGCCAGGGGGCCGAGCACCTCGAGCTCGCGGAGCAGCGAGGCCTCCAGCGCGGCGGCGCCGGACCGCAGCACCTTGAGCGCCACCCGCTCGCCGCGGACCTCGTCGAACGCCCGGTGGGTGGAGGCGGCGCCCCCTTCCCCCAGCAGGCCCTCGAGCCGGTATCGCCCCGCGAAGCGCACGAGACATCAATACAAGACGAGACACTTCGAGACAACCGAAACTCGATGCCGGCCGAACCCGGAGCTGGCATGGTCGCTGCGGTGGGTCGGGTCGTGCTTCGCTTCCGCAGACTGGCGCTGACGCTCCTCCTCTTCGCGCTCCCGGCGTGCGGGGTGAGCCCCCAGCCGAGCCCGCCGAACCTCGACATCGACTCGATGGCCGAGCCTCCGACCGGCGGCGTCGGCCTGCCCGCCTTCACCGGGCGGGTCGATCCCCCGGAGGGCGTGGTGGTCGTGATCCACCTCGACGGCGACGCGCCGCCCCGCGCCGAGCCGGTGGCCGCGGACGGCCGCTTCAGCGTGACCGCGATCGGCCCGATCGAGGACGAGCACCGCGTCCAGGCCCGGGTGGGCGCGGCCCGCTCGGCGCCGGTGGACCTCGTCGGCGAGGGCGAGCCCGCGACCCTGCGTCCGGCGCCGCGCCCCCTGGCCGACTGCTTCGTGACCGAGCTCGAACTCGACTTCGGCGACGTGCCGGTCGGCGGGCGGCTGGAGCAGCGGGTCACGGTCACGAACGACTGCGGTGAGCCCCTGACCTTCGCCCCGGCGCGCCTCCGCACCGACGGCCCGTTCGAGATCGTGAGCGCCCCGACCGCGCTGGCCGACGGCGAGGCGGCGGAGCTGGTCGTGGCGGCGACCCCGACCGCGCCGGGCCCGGCCGAGGGCATCGTCTTCCTCGAGTCGACCGCGCCGATGGCGGACCGCCGCCCGATCTCGCTCTTCGTCGACGGCCGCGACTGACCCCCGCCCAGGTTCGACGCCCCTCACGCGCTCCGCCCGGAGCGGACGGCGAGGTGCGTCCAGAGAAAGGAATGGACATGAGAGCCCCCGCTTCGATTCTCCTCACCGCAGCCCTCTTCGCCGGCTGCGTCTCCGGCTCCGGGATCACCCGCGAGCAGGCCCGCCTGATGGGCGGCCGCGCCGACGACGGCACCGATCTCTGCGCGTCCGAGGGCTTCTACGGCGACGGCGTCTGCGACGCCTTCTGCCCGCTGCCCGACGACGACTGCGCCGGGTGCCCCGACCCGGCCGACCCCGCCGTGCGCTACGTGTCGACCGACGTCGGGACCTGCGCGGCCGCGCTCTTCGGCTGCGCGCCGGGCGAGACCCTCTTCTCCGACGCCTGCGGCTGCGGCTGCGTCGGGGGCGTCGCGGCCTGCCCCGACCCGAGCGAGCCGGGCGTGCGCTACGAGAGCGGGGACCCGGAGCGGTGCGCGCTCATCGGGGACTTCCTCTGCGACCCGGGCACCGAGCAGTTCTCGGACGACTGCGGCTGCGGCTGCCGGCCCACCGCGCCCCGCTGCCCGGATCCGGCCGAGCCCGGCGTGCGCTACGAGAGCATGGATCCGGAGATGTGCGCGCTCATCGGCGACTTCCGCTGCGACCCGGGCACCGAGCAGTTCTCGGACGACTGCGGCTGCGGCTGCCGGCCGGTCGCCCCGACCTGCACCGGCGACACGCGGCCGGGCGCGCAGTACCAGCTCCGCGATCCCGACGAGTGCGCGCTCGCCGGGGTGCCGCACTGCGAGCCGGGCTGGTCGCCCTTCGAGGACGACTGCGGCTGCGGCTGCCTGGCCGACCCCGGGACCTGCCCCGACCCCGCCGCAGCCGGCGTCGACTACATCTCGTTCGACGTGCGCGAGTGCGCCGCGCTCACCTATCGCTGCCCCGACGGCGCGAGCTCCATCGACGAGGCCTGCGGGTGCGGCTGCGTCACCCCGTGAGTCACCGCGTGAGCGTCAATCGATCGTGACCGTGACGGAGGCCTGCCCCGATCGCCCGTCGCGCGAGCGCGCGACGAAGATCGCGTGGTAGGTCCCGTCCTCGTCGTAGCCGTGGCGCAGCTCGGTGGTGGCGTCGCAGTCCTCGACGCTGTGCTCGAAGATGCCGTCGCCGTCCGCGTCGAGGGTGCAGGTCAGCGCCTCGGCGGGATGGACACGCCAGCGGAACACCGCGTCGTCGTCGCTCTCGACCTCGGCGCTCAGCTCGATCCGGAGCTGCCCCGGCGGCGGCGGCGCGTCCTGCGCGACGCCTGGCGCGTCGAGGGCGGCGACGAGGAGGGCGACGACGAAGAGCGCGGGGATCGATCGGTGCATGACGAGGGGAGAAGCAGCCCACGATCCAGCCACCGTCGCGGCGCGGGACGGGCGATCGACCGTGTCATCGCGCCCCGACTGCGCCTCTGGACCCGCCGCGGAACCTCCCACGCCGCCGGGTGTCGCCCCCGCATGCCGTTCCGCAGCCAGCTCGAGGCCCTCGTCGCCAGACGCGACGCGCTACGAACCGGAGGAGACGCCGCGCAGCTGGCGGCGGTCGAGGCGGAGATCGACGCGCACCGCGCCGAGGCGGCCCGGCTCATCGTGGGGTCGGCGCGCGGCGCCTTCTCGTGCCCGGCCAGGTGGGAGGCGATGGTCGGAGATGGACCGGTCCGGGAGTGCGGGCTCTGCGACCGGAAGGTCTACGACCTGACCGGGCTGACCGCGACGGAGGCCGCGGCGCTGCTGGTGGCCCACGAGGGCGAGCTCTGCGCCCGCGCCTACCGTCGCCGGGATGGACGGCTCATCACCTCCGACTGCCTGGTCGGCCGGGCACGGCAACGCCGCGGCGCGGTCGCGGTCGCCGGGGCCGCCCTCGCCGCGGTGGGGCTCGCCGCCGTCCCCTCGAGCCCGCCGGCCAGGGCGCTGCCGCGGATCCCGCCCGCGCCGGCCCCGGTCGACGACGACGGGGCGCCCGACGAAGACTTCGACCCCCAGGTGCTGATGGGCGCCGTCGTGTTCGTGGGCGACGGCACGCTCGACCTCGAGTCGCTGCTCTCGGCCGACCGCGTGCTCGAAGGCGAGGCTCAGCGACCGGCCGAGAGCGACACGACGACCGGGCAGTGATCGCTCAGGTGGTCGAGCGCCGCGGGGCGAGCGCCGGAGAGCCGGCAGCGCTGGAGGGCGCAGGGCCCGTGCACGCGCGCGTCTCCGTCGAGCTCGCGCAGCGCGAGGGTGGCGATCGCGTGGTCGAGGTGCCCGCCTCGTCCGCGGAAGAACTCGGTGCAGGCCACGTCGCTGCGCACGCGCCGCAGCCCCGGCCGCGCGCCCCGGAGGAAGGCGTCGAGGTCGGCGCGCTCGGACGCGGCGCTCGCGTCGCCCACGCCCATGGTGTTGAGGTCGCCGATCACCAGCACGTCCTCGTCGCGCGCGCTCAGCCGCTCGACCTCGCGCTCGATCGCGGCCCAGCTCTGCTCGCGGTGCCGTCGATCGCGCCCGTCCCGTCCGGAGTCGAGGTGCACGCTGATGCCGATCAGATCCGGGCCGCCTTCGAAGGCGAGCCGCGCCGCGAGCCCGGGCCGGAGGTGTCCGTCGCAGCCGCCGAGCGGGTTGAGGGCGTCCAGCTGCTGGACCTCCGAGACGGCCACGCGGGCCTCGTTCACCAGCCAGCCGACGTGCTGCCGACCGTCCCGCGGGCACCGGTCGAGGTGGGCGACCCAGCGCCCGCCGGTGTGCCGCCCCAGCGCCTCGCGCAGCGCCTCGAGCGCCGCCCGGCCGCGCGCGTGGAGCATGACCTCCTGCACCGCGATCGCGTCGGCGCCGAGGCTCGCCATCGCGCAGGCCATCCAGGCCACGTCGGTGGGCCGGTCGCGCTCCGGGCTGCCGTCCGGGAACCAGCGCAGGTTCCAGGTCGCGATCCGCGGGGCCGTCGGTGGGGGCTGGAGGGAGGCGAGGCAGGAGGTGCGTGAGCGCCAGACGGCAGCGGGGGCGGCAGCGGGGGCGGCAGCGGGGGCGGCAGCGGCAGCGGGGGCGGCAGCGGGGGCGGCAGCGGGGGCGGCAGCGGGGGCGGCAGCGGGGGCGGCAGCGGGGGCGGCAGCGGGGGCGGTCTCGGACTCGGTTTCGGACTCGGTTTCGGACTCGGACTCGGACTCGGTGGCGGGGGCGGGGGTGGAGGCGGGGGCGACGTAGCGGGGGCTGATCCAGCCTCTCCTCTGCTCCCACCTCACCTCCAACCATCCGCTGCGCCCTCGCCGGAGCAGCTCGGCCTCGGCTCCGTCCGGGATCCTCCCCGACACCTGCCGCGATCCCTCCGACGGATGCAGCGGCACGCCGGCCGGGCTCTCGGCGCGCAGGACCACGCGGTCGACGTCGGCGCGGTCGCAGGCGGAGAGCGCGAGCAGAAAGAAGGCGAGGACGGTGTAAGCCGCGCGCCGCGGCCGCGTTGGGGCTCCGAACACAGCCCGGAGGTTCTCATGCTCGCTCGCCGTCAACTCGCCCTCTCCCTCGTCGCGCTCACCCTGGTCGCCTGCGGGGGAGCCTACGCCAGCCGCGCCCGGACCCGGTACGTCGCCTCCCACGGCGGCCTGCCGCAGCCCTCGGAGATCCGGGTGGACGACTTCCTCGCCGACTACCCGGAGTCGGTCGCCGACCCGGCGCCTCACGCGGCCGGCGTCAGCGTCGAGGGCGCGCGCGCCGCCTGGGCCGCGGAGTCGAGCGAGCCGCTCTTCGTCGTGCAGACGGTGGTCCGCGGCCGGAACCCCGATGTGCGCCCGCCGATGGCGATGATGTTCGTCGTCGACCGCTCCGGCTCGATGCAGGAGGAGGACAAGATGACCTACGTGCGGCAGGCGCTGCACCGGCTGGTCGATCAGCTCGATCCGCGCGACCGGGTCGGCGTGACCGCGTTCGACGACTACGCCGAGGTGATCCTGCCGGTCACGAGCGTGAGCGAGGGCGAGGCGCTGCACGCCGCCATCGATCGGCTGCAGCCGCGCGGCGCGACCAACCTCTCGCACGGCCTCCAGGTGGGCTACGCGGCGCTCGCCCAGGAGCCGACCACGCACCTCCGGCGGGTGGTGCTCCTCACCGACGCGGTCGCCAACGTGGGCGACACCGACCTGCACCGGATCGGCGGCTGGGCGGCGCGCGGGGACGCCGACGGGATCCGCCTGAGCGCGATCGGCGTGGGGCTCGGCCACCGGGACGACGTGCTGGTCGAGATGAGCCGGCAGGGCCGCGGCAACCACTACTTCCTCGACTCGCCGGACGAGATCGAGCGGGTCTTCGCGCGGGAGGCGGCCGGCCTGCTCGAGGACGTGGCCGACGGAGTGCACGTCACCTTCACGCCGGCGCCGGGGGTGCAGGTGGTGCGGGTCGAGGGGGCGACGGCGCAGGCGCGGGGGCCTCACTGGCAGGCCGACGTCGGGAGGCTCGGGGCGGCGCAGCATCGGACCGTGCTCTGGACGCTGCGCGGCGTCGATCCGCTCGACCGCACGCCCACCGTCGGCCGCTTCACCCTCGACTTCACCGACATGCGCGCGAACGAGCCGCGGCGCGTCGAGAACGCCCAGCCGGTCTTCGTGGTCACCGACGTCGCCGAGGGCACCGTCGCGCGCAACTCCGCGGTGGCGTGGATGGCGAGAGACCTGAAGCGGGTGGCCGAGCTCGCCCAGCGCGGGAGCTACGCCGAGGCCCAGGGCCGGCTCGACCGGGTCCGCGCGGTGGTCGGGGCGGTGAGCGCGGCGCGCCCGGCCGACCGGGAGCTGCAGCGAGACCTCGGCATGCTCGAGGACCTCGCCGAGGCGCTCGCCCGGCGCACGGGGCAGCCAGTCCGGCGGTTCCGCGCCTCGATCCGCGTGGACGTCGAAGGCTGAGATGCGGTAGCCCGGGGCCGGGGTGGAGGTCGACTTCACATCGAAGGCGTGGCTCGCGCGCGAGCGCGACCTGCTCGAGCGCGCGCGACGGGGAGACCGCGAGGCGGTGGCGACCCTGTACCGCGCGTTCGCGCCGCGGCTCTTCGCCCAGGTCCTGATGCCGAAGCTCGGGAACCGTCAGGCGGCCGAGGACGCGCTGAGCGAGACCTTCCGGAAGGCGCTCGAGAAGCTCGACCGCTACGACGACCGGGGCACCAGCTTCTACTTCTGGCTCGGCCGCATCGCGGCCAACGAGGCGACCGACATGCACCGCGTCAAGGCCCGCACCCGCCGCGCGCTCAGCAGCTTCGAGGAGCTGCTCGCGCCGCTGCGGCCGAGCTCGCCGCGGCCGGAGAAGGAGCTGGCGGAGGCGGAGCAGCTCGCGATGCTGAAGGAGACGGTGCAGACCGTGCTCGAGCGCATCAACCCCCGCTACGCCCGCGCGATCGGGCTCCGCTTCCTCGAGGACCGGAGCCGGGAGGACTGCGCGGCGGCGCTGGACGTGAAGCTCGGCACCTTCGACGTGGTGCTGCTGCGCGCGCTGCGCGCGTTTCGCAAGGAGTGGGAGGCGCTGATCGGCGCCGAGGCCAGGGAGCCCGCATGATCGAGGACGAGGAGATCACCGACGAGGAGCGGCGCGAGGCGGAGGCGCTGGCGCACGCGCTCGAGCGGGGAAGCGCCCGCGAGGATCTGCCGGAGGACGCGCTCCAGACGGCGGCGCTGCTGCGCTACGGGCGCGACGGCGGCGCGCTGCCCCCCGATCGCGCCGAGGCGGTGCTGAGCGACGTGCTCGAGGCGGCCGACCGGATCGCGGCGCGCACGCCCGAGCGGCGTCGCCCTCCGCGGTGGGGCTGGGTGCTGGGCGCGGTGGGGCTGGCCGCGGCGCTGATGCTGTTCGTGTGGCTGCGCCCGCGCGGCCCGACGACGGCGACCGCCCTCCCCGCGCCCGACCCGGCGGTGCTCGAGGCGCGGCTCGCCGGCGACGACGCGCGCTTCGACGACGCGATGGGCGACTATCGGGGCGCGGTGTACGCGGCGCTCGAGGAGCGGTACGGCGCGCGATGAACCGGATCTTCCCAGCCCTGCTCGGCCTGCTCGCGCTGCTCTGTGGCTGCGAGGGTGAGGCCCCGCGCGCGTGGGTCGCCGCCGCCCGGGCGGACAGCGCCGCGGCCGAGACGGCGGCCGCCGCCGGGGACGACGAGGCGGCGCTGCGGCGCCTCGGGGCGCTCCTGGCGCGGGAGGTGCCGGCGGGAGTGGCTGAAGAAGACGCCCGGGTGGTACGTCAGGACGCCTGCGACCGCGTGGCGCGGATCCACCTCGCGCGCGGCGACGCGGAGCGCGCCATGCGCTTCGTGCGGCGAGGGCTCGAGCTCGGAGAGGGAGAGGACGTGTTCACCGCCAACCTGATCATCACCCGCGGACGCGCCCACGAGGCGAGCGGACGCGATCGCGACGCCGCCGAGGACTACGCGCGCGCCATCGCCATCCAGGAGGCGCTCCTCGAGCGCGCGCTCGGGGGTGAGCGACTCGGAGGTGAGCCGTGAAGCGATGGTGGGTCATCGGCCTCCTCCTCTACGCCGGCTGCGGCGGCGCCTCGATGGCGGGCCCGCCTCGCACCGTCGTGTCCGAGCGCGAGGACCCCGCCGAGCTCGAGGGGCAGCAGGTCGCGATGAGCGAGGACCTCGACACCGTGCTCGCCCGCCCCGAGCCCGATTGCGCCGCGGCGTGTGACCTCGTCGGGTCCATCTGCGAGCTGAGCGAGCGCATCTGCGGCATCGCCGACCGCCACGAGGGCGACCGCGCTCTCGCCCGACGCTGCACCGACTCCTCCGGGCGCTGCGCCTCCGCCCGCGAGCGGCTCACGTCCGCCGCCTGCGCGTGCGAGCCCTAGGAGATCCGGGCCAGCAGCGCGGCGCCGTCACCGGCGAGGCGGATGGCGGAGGCGGCGCCGTCGATGACCGCGAGGCGCGCGGCGACGTCCTGGACCGCCGCGTCGACGTTCGAGAAGGCGTTGCCGGCGCCCCCGCCGCCCTCGACCACGTCCTTGCCGAGCTTCAGGTCGAGCGCGTAGACCCGGCGGGCCGCGGCGTCGGGGCTCGCCATGTCCACCGCCAGGAAGTCGCCGCAGAAGCGCTGCTGGTGGGTGCGGAAGAGCCAGAAGCGGGAGTGCTTCTCGAGCAGCCGCCGCGCGAACGCGCGCTCGTCGTTCTTGAACGCGAAGGCGGCCAGGACCTCTGGGCGCACCTTGCCCAGCCGGGTCTTCAGCAGGTGGAGGAGCCCGTCGGCGCGCCGGAGCGCCGGCTCCCGGAGCCGGAGCGTGAGCGGGACGTGCGCGGGCATGGCCGGACAGTTTAGAGTGTGAGTCGTGAGCTGGCATCCGCAGCAGGGAGGGGACGGCGGATGGGGGGCGCCGCCCGGTGGGCCTCCGCCTCACCTCATGCGTCCGCAGCCGCCCCCGCCAGCCCGCCCGGATCGCAGCGTGGTGATCCTGGTGCTCGGCTTCAGCAGCCTGATGGCGCTCTTCGTCGGCTGCTCGTTCTGCGGGCCGGTCGGGCTCATCTCGCTCTTCCTCAGCGTGCCGGGCATCGTGATGGCGCGGCGCGATCTCCAGGCGATCGACCGGGGCGACCTCCCCGCCCACGGCCGGGACGCCACCATGGTGGGGCTCGTCGTGTCGATCGTCTCGACCGTCATGAGCGTGATCATGGGCGTCGTGATGGCGCTCCTGATGGTCCTCTACGGCGGGCTGTTCGGCGCCGCGATCCTGATGAACGCGTGATCCCCGGCGCCGCCTCATCGAGGCGAGATGCCGCAGGCCCACGCGAGGCGTCCGCTCTGTCGGGCGCTGGCACGGCGTTGGCTCTCTCTCCGGGCGGAGGAGAAGAACACCATGCAGTTCCAGCCCGTGCACACCCAGTGGCTCCTGACCCTCATGGCGGCGTGGGGCATCGCGTTCATGTTCGCGGTCGGCCTGGCCGGGAGCTGATCCGCCCTCGGCTATTTTTCTGCCGACACGGTTGAGCGGAGGCCCCCTACCCGTTTAGCCTCGATCCGAGGTCGGGATCGTGAGCACACGGGCGTGGCTCTACATCGTCGCGCTGACGTGCGGCTGCAGCGGACAACCCCTCGTGGGCGCCACCGGGGACGCGGGCATGGACGCCTACGTCGAGCCCTGCGGCCCCAGCGAGACCCGATGCGGGGATGCGTGCGTGGACCCCACGTCCGACCCCGATCACTGCGGCGCGTGCGGCGCGGCGTGCGCGGCCGGAGAGCTGTGCGAGGACGGCGCGTGCGTGGCGTCCTGCCCGGCCGGCCAGATCCTCTGCGACGGCCTCTGCGCCGACACCCGGACCGACCGCGCGCACTGCGGCGCCTGCGGCGTGGCCTGCGCCGACGGCGAGGTCTGCAGCGAGGGCGCCTGCGGCCTCACCTGCGGCGGGGTGCTCGAGCGCTGCGAGGACACGGACGGCCCCTACTGCGCCGACCTGGCGATCGACCGCGACGACTGCGGCGCCTGCGGCGTCACCTGCGCGGCGGGCGAGATCTGCGAGGGCGGCGCGTGCGTGATCTCGTGCCCGGCGGGCCAGACCGAGTGCGGCGGGCTGTGCGTCGACCTGGCCTCCGACCGCGCCCACTGCGGGGACTGCGGCGTCGCCTGCGACACCGGCACCGTCTGCAGCGCGGGCGCGTGCGAGACCTCGTGCGGGGGCGGGCTCGACAACTGCGACGGCACCTGCCGCGACCTCACCACCGACCTCGGGCACTGCGGCGCCTGCGACGCCAGCTGCGGCGCCGGGCAGGTCTGCTCGGCCGGCGCGTGCACGGTGAGCTGCGGCGGCGGCCTGACGGACTGCGCGGGCGTCTGCCGGGATCTCGCGACCGATCGGCTCAACTGCGGCGCGTGCGGCGCGGTCTGCGACCCGGGCGAGGTCTGCAGCGCGGGCTCGTGCGAGCTGAGCTGCGGCGCCGGCCTCACCGACTGTGGCGGCGTCTGCCGCGACCTGGGCACCGACCGGTTCCACTGCGGCACCTGCGGCAACGCGTGCGTGGCCGGCGAGGTCTGCAGCTCCGGGGCGTGCGAGGTCTCGTGCGGATCGGGCCTGACCGACTGCGGCGGCGCCTGCCGGGACCTCGCCACCGACCGCTCGAACTGCGGCGCGTGCGGCACCGCCTGCGGCCTCGGCGAGGTCTGCTCCGGCGGCGCCTGTCAGGTCAGCTGCGGCCCCGGGCTCACGGACTGCGGCGGGGTGTGCCGCGATCTCTCGAGCGACCTCGGCAGCTGCGGCGCGTGCGGCGCCGCCTGCGCCGCCGGCGAGGTCTGCGCGGGCGGCACCTGCCAGGTGAGCTGCGGCGCGGGCACGACCAACTGCTCGGGCGTCTGCCGGGATCTCTCGACCGACCGTCAGCACTGCGGCGCCTGCGGGAGCGTGTGCGCGGCCGGCCAGGTCTGCTCGGGCGGCACCTGCGAGGTCAGCTGCGGCGCCGGCCTCACCGACTGCGGCGGCGTCTGCCGCGACCTCGACAACGACCGCCTCCACTGCGGCGCCTGCGGGAACCCCTGCGGCCCCGGCGAGGTGTGCGCGGGCGGGACCTGCGCGGTGAGCTGCTCGCCCGGCCTCGACGACTGCGGCGGCGTCTGCCGGGACCTCGACAACGACCGCCTCAACTGCGGCGCCTGCGGCGACGTCTGCGTCGAGGGCACGCGCTGCGCGATGGGCGCCTGCGAGGTGAGCTGCGGCGGCGGGCAGACCAACTGCGGCGGCACCTGCCGCGACCTCGACAACGACCGGCTCAACTGCGGCGCGTGCAGCAACGTCTGCGCGGCCGGCGAGGTCTGCGCGGCCGGCGCCTGCGTGGTCAGCTGCGGCTCGGGGCTCACCGACTGCGGCGGCGTCTGCCGAGATCTCTCGAGCGACCGCGGCCACTGCGGCGCGTGCGGCGTCGCCTGCGCGGCCGGCGAGGTCTGCTCCGGCGGCGCCTGCCAGGTCAGCTGCGGCGCCGGGCTCACCGACTGCGCCGGCGTCTGCCGCGACGTCTCCACCGACCGCAACCACTGCGGCGCGTGCGGCAACGCCTGCGCCGCCGGCGAGGTCTGCTCGGGCAGCGCCTGCGTGCTGAGCTGCGGCGGCGGGCAGACGAACTGCGGCGGCACCTGCCGTGACCTCGCGACCGACCGGGGCCACTGCGGCGCGTGCGGCAACGCCTGCGCCGCCGGCGAGCTCTGCTCCGGCGGCGCCTGCACCGTCAGCTGCGGCGCCGGGCTCACCGACTGCGCCGGCGTCTGCCGCGACCTCTCGACCGACCGCGGGCACTGTGGCGCGTGCGGCAACGCCTGCGCCGCCGGCGAGGTCTGCTCCGGCGGCACCTGCACGCCGAGCTGCGGCGCGGGGCTCACCGACTGCGCCGGCGTCTGCCGCGACCTCGGCACCGATCGCTCGAACTGCGGCAGCTGCGGCAACGCCTGCGCCGCTGGCGAGGTCTGCTCCGGCGGCGGCTGCACCGTCAGCTGCGGCGCCGGGCTCACCGACTGCGCCGGCGTCTGCCGCGACCTCGACAACGATCGCCTCCACTGCGGCGCCTGCGGTCGGGCCTGCGGCGCGGGCGAGGTCTGCGCGGGCGGCGCCTGCACGCTCTCCTGCGGCGGCGGCCTCACCAACTGCGCCGGGGTCTGTCGCGATCTCTCGAGCGACCGGCGCCACTGCGGCGCCTGCGGCCGCTCCTGCGCCGCTGGCGAGGTCTGCTCCGGCGGCGTCTGCACCGTGAGCTGCGGCGCGGGCCTGACCGACTGCTCGGGCGTCTGCCGCGACCTCGGGACCGACCGCTTCCACTGCGGCGCGTGCGGCCGCTCCTGCGCCGCCGGCGAGGTCTGCTCGGGCGGCGCTTGCCAGGTGACCTGCAGCGGCGGCCTCGCCCTCTGCGGCGGCACCTGCCGCGACACCAGCAGCGACCGCCTGCACTGCGGCGGCTGCGGCAACGCCTGCCCGGCCGGCCAGGTCTGCAGCGGCGGCGCGTGCACGGTGAGCTGCGGCGGGGGCCTGACCAACTGCGGCGGCGTCTGCCGGGATCTGTCGAGCGACCGGAGCCACTGCGGCGGCTGCGGCAACGCCTGCGGGGCGGGCTCGATCTGCGCGGGCGGCAGCTGCGTGGTCTCGTGCCCGCCCGGCCAGGTCGCCTGCGGCGGCAGCTGCGTCGACGGCGGCAGCCTCTCGTGCGGGACGCGGATCGACCTCGGCACCGTCGGCGCCGGCACCTCCACCGGGACCGAGCTCCGTCGCCTCCCGAGCCCGGGCCAGGAGGACTGGTTCCTGGTCCGCTTCCCCGAGAACCCCGACGTGCGCCGCCACGGCACCGGCACGCCGCGGATCCGCTTCACGACGAACGAGGGCAACGTCTTCCGGATGGACGTGATCGCCTCCTGCGGCGCCTCCGGCATGCCGTGCGGATCGGGCGAGGGAGCGAACAGCCGCACCGACTGGTCGTTCGTCGACTCGTGCCTCCGCGGCGGCCGGAACGACTGCCGGAGCCGGCGCACGGCGTGGCCCACCACCGCGCTGGTTCGCGTACACCGCGTCACCGGCGGCGCCGACTGTCGCCGCTACGCGCTGAGCATCTCGCGATGAGCCGCCTCGCCTTCGCCCTCTGCCTCCTCGTCTCCGCGCCGGCCGCGGCGCAGGTGACGCCCACCTTCCACGCCGAGGGCACGGCGTCGGTGATGCTGACCGAGAGCTACCGCGACCGCTTCGACTGGGGCGGGGGCGGCGCGATCCGGGCCGGGCTCGAGCTCCTGGGGCCGCTGGCGGTGAACGTCGGCTTCGCCACCGCGTGGTTCCCGGTCGAGGGCCAGGAGCCCGGCAACCTCTACGCCTTCACGGTGGGCGCGCGCGGCTTCTTCGCGCTCGACGACGGCCCGGTCGGCGGCCCCTTCGTCGACGCCAACCTCGGCCTCGCGCTCACCGGAGACCTCTCGCGCTTCGGCTTCGACCTCGGCGTCGGCTGGGACTTCTTCCCCCACCCCGCGTTCGGCGTGGGGCCCGTCGTGCGGTACGGCCAGATCGTGCAGCCGGACGACGCCGCCAACGGCGACGACGCGCACCTGCTCACGTTCGGCGTGAACCTCACCGCCCGCATCGACCTCGGCGCGAGCGCGCCCGAGGCGGCGCCCGCCCCGCTCGACGAGGACGGCGACGGGGTCGACGACGACCGCGATCGCTGCCCCGGCGAGCCCGAAGACGTCGACGGCTTCCAGGACGACGACGGCTGCATCGACGCGGACGACGACTCCGACGGCTTCCCCGACGCCTCCGACCGATGCCCGCGCCAGGCGGAGACCCGCAACGGCTTCGAAGACGAGGACGGCTGCCCCGACGAGGCCCCGCCGCCCCCGCCGGCCCCCGTGGTGCGCGAGCGCGACGAGGGGGAGCTGCTCTCGCAGGCCATCCTCTTCCGCTCCGGCTCGGACCGGGTCTCGCCCCGCTTCCGCGAGGACGTGCGCGCCGTGTGCGAGCTCGCCGCCGCCCACCCCGACGCCCGCATCCGCGTGATCGGCCACGCAGACGAAGAGGGCACGGCGGCCGCCAACCACCGCCTCGGCGCCATGCGCGCCGGCGCGGTCGCCGAGCAGCTCGTCCTCTGCGGCGTCGCCCCCCCGCGCATCGAGAGCCGCTCCTACGGCGACACCCAGCCCCACTGCTCCGGCGACGGCGACAGCGTCGACGAGGAGTGCCGCGCGCAGAACCGCCGCGTCATCTTCCGCCTCCTCCGATAGAAGCTTCACAAGAACGATTGCGCACGGAGGCAGGGAGCTGGCTCTCCCGAAGCCGCCAAGCCGCCAAGAGGAGCACGGCGACGGGATGGAGGCTCGCGGCCGGATCCCCCACCGCCGCGCGGAGACGCCGCCCGCGCGCCCCCCGCAACAGCGTCCCCCGACGCCCCCTCTGGCGCCTCTGCGTGAGCCCCGAGAGCGACGCGCCAACTCTCCGACCGCCGGCCAGCGACCGCCACGACCCGGCGTCCCTCCACCCCGCGGCCCCGCCCACCCCCTTTGCGTCTTTGCGCCTTTGCGAGAGTAAATTTCCCCCAAAACGAGCCGCAGCCAACGAGCCCGGCGACCGCCACGACCCGGCGTCCCTCCACCCCGCGGCCCCGCCCACCCCCTCTGCGTCTTCGCGCCTTTGCGAGAGTAAATTCCAAAAGAACAGGCCGCGTCAGCCGCTCGGCGGCTTCGAGCCTTCGCGCGACCAAGTCGGAAGCCCCGAAGTCACCGCAAAGAGAGCTGCAGTCGCTGGCAGGTGGCGCCGAGGAAGTTCACCCGGGTGGACTCGCGGCCATCGAAGGCCACGATGACCGAGCCGGCGGCGCAGCTGGCGGACACGCTCGAGCTCCCGCCGCCGCCCGCGCCCCGGGTCGGCGTGTTACCGGTGGGGGTGACGCTGATCCGCCAGTCGAAGCCGCGGTTGCGCCCGATGGTGACGCGCGCGCACTGCAGCGAGATCGCGTCCACGAAGTCCTCGTCGGCGGCGCCGCCGAGGCCGATGGCGACCTCGTCGCCCGGGCAGCGGTCGTCGAAGGTCGTCGGGCCCGAGGCGCCGTGCTGCGCGCCGAGGATCGGGGCGCCGCGGCGGACGCGGAACGTGTGCTCGGGCGAGGTCGTGACGTCCTGCTCGAACACCAGCGCCGCGCAGATGGGCTGGAGCTGCTCCAGCTGCGGCCCCTCGCGGCCGGCGACGCCGATGAGCGCGGCGCCGGTCGGGCACGCGTCGAGCCAGGAGGTGCCGAGCGGGCCGCCGAAGCTCCCCGCGCGGGCCGAGCAGCACTGGCCCACCCCGACCGGGCAGCCCTCGTCGACCTCGCCGCTGCAGTCGTCGTCGATGCCCTGGCAGAGCTCGACCGAGCCGCCGCACCCGCACGACCCGTCCGGCAGGCAGATCACGCCCATCTCGCCGCACGCCCGGCCCATGCAGTCCGGGTCGTCGCAGTCCACGAGCCCGTCGCAGTCGTCGTCGGTCCCGTCTCCGCACATGCGCTCCTCGAACCCGCTCGGGCACGGGCATGTGCCGCCGCCGCAGACCACGTCGCCCAGCCCGCAGACCACGCCGTCGCATTCGGGATCGGCGCAGTCGCGCATCCCGTCGCAGTCCTCGTCGACGCCGTCACCGCAGGAGGTCTCGCTCGTCTCGGTGCAGCCACCGCACATGCGCTCCTCGCAGAAGAGCGTCCCGCTCGCGTCGCAGGGCGCGCCCTCGCAGTCCTCGTCCTCGCAGTCGGTGCGGCCGTCCCGGTCCTGGTCGACGCCGTCGTCGCAGTCGAGCTCGAAGCGCGGCGGCCCGGCGTCGGGCAGCGGCGTGTCCCCGTCGCGCGGGACCGAGCCGTCGGGATCCACCGCGCCGTCCGCGCCGACGTCCGCGTCCATGTCGACCGCCCCGTCGCGGGGGCGGACGCCGCTGTCCGGCGGGCGCTCGAGGGCGCCATCGGGGAGCAGCCGCCCGGTGCGCCCCGGCGTGCAGTTGCAGCCGGCGGCGAAGCACAGGGCGAAGACGAGGACACGCGCCACCCCGCGATCATAGCCGACGAGCCTAGCTCTCGGGCACGTCGCGCGCGGGCGGGATGGGGTAGCGCCCGTCGAAGGACGGATCGCGCCGGAAACGCAGCGCGTCCCGGTGGATGAGGAGATCGCGCTTGGCCCGCCGGGCCTCGTCCCGCTTGGCGTTGAAGGCGAGCGCGCTCTCGCGGTCGCCGCGCTCGTCGCAGCGGCGGCCCAGCAGCTCGAGCTCCAGCAGCCGCAGGTTCACCTTGTCCTCGGCGCGCCCGAGCGCCGACGACATCTCGCGCAGCAGCTCGCGCTCGATCGTCTCGCCGGGCAGCTGCACGTCGTAGCGCTCGCGCAGCCGCTCCAGGTAGGGGCTCTGGTGGCCCTCGTCGACCAGCTGCCGCACCAGCGACTTCCACGCGGGGTCCCAGCTCACGGCGCCAATGTAGGTCGGGGCCCGAATTCGTCACCTCGACCCCTTGACGATTTTTCGACCTGGAGTCAGAAACCAGGGCGAGGAGGCGAACATGGAGTCGATCGGCGAAGAGATCTGGACCGAGGCGCAGCCCCTGACCCTCGGCGGGGCGGAGTTCGGGACGCGCATGACGGTGATCCGGGTGGGAGACGAGCTGGTGTTGCACTCGCCGGTTCGCATCGACGACGCGCTGGCGGAGGAGCTCGACGGGCTCGGCCGCGTGCGCTGGATCGTCGCCCCGAACACCTTCCATCACCTCTTCGCGGGCCGCGCCAAGGCGCGCTGGCCGGACGCCGACGTGCTCGTGGCCCCCGGGGTGGAGAAGAAGCAGAAGAAGCTCGAGGTGACGGGCGCGATGCCCGACGCGACGCCGGCCGCGTGGTCCGGCGTGCTCGAGACGCACACGGTGGGCGGCCAGCCCTCCGTCAACGAGACGGTCCTCTACCACGCGCCCAGCCGCACCCTCGTGCTCACCGACTTCCTCTTCAACTTCAACGAGCGCGGCGGCTGGTGGACCCGCGCGGTGCTCTCGATGGCCGGGGCGATGGGCGGCCCCAAGCAGTCGCGGCTGCTCCGCTTCGTGTCGAAGGACCGCGCGGCCGTGAAGGCGAGCCGCGACCGCATGCTGGAGTGGGACTTCGAGCGGGCCACCGTCTGTCACGGCGACCTCATCGAGTCGGACGCCAAGGACGCGATCGCGCACGCGACCGCGTGGCTGTGAGCGCGCGCCGCCGATGGGCGAAGAGGAGCGCATCGCGCGCCGGGATCGGCGACAGGCCAAGAAGCGGGCGCTGATCCTGCGCGCCGCGGAGGAGGTGCTGGTCGAGCGCGGTCTGCCCGGGCTGACCGTGGCGGCGGTGGCGGAGCGCGCCGACCTCAGCAAGCCCGCGGTCTACTACTACTTCGACTCCCGCGAGTCGCTGCTGGCGGGCCTCCTGGTGGACCACTTCGTCGCCGAGACCGAGGCGATGCTGGAGGCGGTGCGGGCGGCGGACGGAGGGCTGGCCGCGCTCGAGGCGCTCATGCGCGCCTACGTGCGCCATCACCGGAGCGACTACGCGGGCTTCCGCGCGCTCCAGATCTGGGCGCTCTCGGGCGACGCGCCGCCGGATCTCATGGCGCGCGAGGTCTACCCGCTCAGCTGGGCGCTGATGGGTGAGCTCGAGGCGCGGCTCCGGGTCGACCTGGAGGCGGGGCGGCTGCGCCCGGACGTCGAGCCCCGGCGGCTCGCCAACGTGGCCCTGATGACGGTGCACGGCATCGTCAACGTCTACGCCGGCATGGAGGCGATGGGCGGGGGGCTCCGCTACGAGCTGGACGGGCTGCTCGACGAGGCGTGCGCGAACCTCATCCGGGGGGCGACCGCGTGAGCTTCGCCGGGCCGATCCCGGACAGCTACTGGGCGGCGGACGACCTGCTCGCCGGCCCGCTCCCCGCGGGCGCCGATCGTCCCGCCCTGCGCGCGGCGGTGCGGGCCCTGCTCGACGCCGGCGTGCGCACGGTGATCGATCTCCGCACCCCGGCCGAGCCTCCCTCCATCCGGTCGATGCTGGACAAGCTCTCGGACGAGGCGGTGTGGATCGGCGTGCCGATCCTCGACGGGGCCGCGCCCTCTCGCGCCGCGCTCGAGGCGATCCTCGACGCCGTCGACGCGGCCCACGCGCGCGGCCGGATCGTCTACGTGCACTGCCAGGGGGGCCGCGGCCGGACCGGCACCGTGGTCGCGGCGTGGTGGATGCGTCACGGCGTGGTGGGCGGCGTCGACGCCGCGCTGGCCGAGCTCCGGCGCCGTCGCGCCGGCCTCCTCCACGGCGCGCACCCCTCGCCCGAGACCGGCGCCCAGCTGCGGCTGCTCCGGGCGATCAGCGGTTGCACACCAGCGGGCGGAACGTGAGCGCGCGGTCGCTGGCCGAGAGGGAGTGCACGTAGAGGAGCCCTCCGGCGCTGCCGCCCGGCCGGAGCACGATCTCCATCGCCTCGACCGGCCCCTCCGCCACCGGCCCGACGTACCGCAGCTCGCTCGACGCGAGCGGCACGTAGGCCATCGACCCGTCGGCGAGCGGCAGGAGCGCCTCGGTCTCGTTGCTGCGGAGCGCGCCGACCGGCGGGGCGCGGAGGCCCGAGAGCGCGACCACCGGCGCCGGCGGCTCGCCCGAGAACGAGAAGCGGCGCAGTCGGGGCGGCGCGTCGCCCGCGCGCGAGAGCACGAGGACGCCGCCGCGGAGCCGCTCGGGCGCGCTCGAGAACGTCGCGTCGACGCCCGCCTCCACCTCGGTCGCGCCCTCCCCCGGCCGGACGGCCACGATCTCCGTGGGGGCGGAGCGCCGCACGATCACGAGCGCGCCGTCGCCTTCGGGGTCGAGGTAGGCCTCCGCGCGCTCCGGCTCGGGGCCGACGGGGCCGAGGCGCCGGACCTCACCCTCCTCGGGCGCGACCGTGGCCACCCCGCCGCCCGCGAAGTCCCGCACCGAGACGCTCTCGACCCGCCCGGGCGCGGACTGCGTGAGCGCGCAGCTCGCCATCTCCTCGGTCCAGTCGAAGAGCTCGCCCGGGGCGAGGCTCACGTCGTGGAGTCGCACGACGCACTGCCCGCCGAGCTGCTGGAGGAAGCCCGCCCGCCCGGTGAGCCAGGGCCCCGCCGCCTCGGCGCCCTCGAGGGCGACGCGGAGCTCGGGTGACGCCCGCAGCGTCACGAGGGCGGCGACGGGACCGGCGCCGGTGGCGCGCGCGCTCACCACCACGAGGTCGGAGGTGGCGTGGACGGCGCCGCCGAGCTCCGAGAAGCCGGGCGCGCGCGCGACCTCGATCGGCACGCCGAGCGACCAGCGGCAGGGGAAGGTCCGGAAGAAGCCGCTGTCGGGGGCGTCGCGGGTCTCGACGTCGACGCCGGTGCGGGCCCCGCACGCGCCGAGCAGGAGCGCGAGCGCGACGGTCGCCGGCCTCATTCGCCCGGCGGCGGCGCCGCGTCCGCCGCCATCTGCAGCTGCCGCCGCGCCTTCTCCAGCTTGCGGAGCACCCGCGCCACCCGCCGTCCGCGCGCCTCCTCGCCCTCCTCCGCCTCGGTGGCGCGCGCGTGCACGAGGGCCCGCTCGAAGTCGCGCAGCCGGTGCTCGTAGAGCTTCGCCAGCGCGAGGTGGTACCGAGCCGTGCGCCGCGCGTCGGACCCCGCGGAGGCGAGCGCGCGGTGGAGGAGCGCCCGGCGGCCCTCGTCGTCGCCGCGCTTGCGACACAGCTCGGCCGCCAGCCACAGCGCGTCGGCGGTGACGTCGTCCGGGCCACCGGCCTCGGCCGCGCTCTCCGCCCACCGCATCGCGCGATCCGGATCGGCCGCCCGCACCGCGACCTGCGCGACCCCGAGGCGGTCCTCCGGGTCGTGCTCGGGCCGCACCTCCTCGTAGCGCTCGACGAGGTTCACGAGGATCGCGCACAGGGCCACGATGTCGTTCGCGTTGTGCTCGATCACCGGCGCGAGCCGCGAGCCGTCCGCGTCCCGCACGAAGCTCCAGAAGCGCTCCGGGATCTCGGCGCCGTCGATGTCGCCTTCGCGGCGCATGCCGAGCACGTGCTCCTCCATGTGCACCAGCCGCACCTGCCCGAGGCGGCGCTTGAAGACCCGCCGCGCGCAGTGGAGCAGATCGAGGTGCGCGGCCGGCTGCGCGACCGGCACCCGGTTGAGCACGAAGCGGGTGCGCAGCAGCGGCCAGTCGTAGCTCTTGCCGTTGTAGCTGACGATCGCGCTCGCCCCCTCGAGGTGCTCGGCGAGGCGGCGGAGCATCGGCGTCTCCTCGCCCGGCGCGCGCAAGAGGAGCTGCTCGATGCGAAGCGACTCGTCCTCGAACCACGCCACGCCGATGAGGAAGGGCAAGGTGCCGGTGCCGCCCGCGAGCCCGGTGGTCTCGGTGTCGAGGAAGACGAGCCGCTTCGGGTCGATGCCGCCGAGCCCCTCGTCGAGCGCGAGCTTGGCCACCGTCTGCGGCGCGATCCGGAGGGCGCCGGCGATCGGCACCCGGCCGTGCTGGTGGTCGGGCTCGAGCCAGCTCGCCACCCGGTGCACCTCGCCGTGGGGCGTCTGGAGGGTCTCGCCGGGCAGCGGCACCGACTCGCGCGGCTCCACGACCGGCCGGTCGCGCAGGCGCCGCTTCTCGTCGGCGATCATCTGGCCGAGCATCCCGCGGAGCTTGGCGATGCGCGCCTTGCGCTCCCGGTCTTCGGGAGCGAGGTCTTCGGGAGCGAGGCCTTCGGGAGCGAGGCCTTCGGGAGCGAGGCCTTCGGGAGCCTGCTCTTCGAGCGCGCCGCTCGGGGCCATGAGCTCCGGGCGCGGCGGCGCCTGCGGGGCGCGGCTCCCGGGTCCGGCGCTCTTCAGGCGAGCGAGCTTGGCCTTCAGCGACATCAGTGCACCGGCGCGACCCCGAACGCCCGCAGGAGATCCAGCGCGAGGCCCTTGCGGCTCGTGCGCCCCCTCGGGAGCGGCTTGCCGTCGGCCGCCCCGATGTCGGGCCCGATGCAGGCCGGGCACCCGTCGGGGCAGCCGCAGCCCTCCACCATCGCGCGCGTCCGCCGGAGCAGCGTCTCCCGCTCCGAGAAGAGGCGCGGCGCCAGACCGACCCCGCCGGGCATCTGGTCGTAGAGGAAGAGCGTCGGATCGAAGCCGGGCGCGCCCTCGCTCGATCCGGGCGGCCCCTCCTCGTCGCCCCGGTCGCCCAGCGTGTGCCCGATGTCGCGCGGGTCACACATCAACCCGACGCTGGCGACGAGGTGCATCGCGTTGCCGAGGCCGCGGAGCGCGTCGAGCACGAGCGCGCGGCTCACCGGCTGCGCGCGCACCAGGTCCTCGGGCACGGTCAGCCAGAAGCTCGTGGTGTGCATCTGCATCTCGGGCAGCCGCACGTCGCCGTAGCCCACGTTCTCGTGGGTGTGGAACTTGATCTTCTTGTAGCCGACGACCTTCTCGACGACGCTGACCTCGCCGACGCCGGCCGCGAGCGGCGCCGCCCCGAGCCTCATCACCGCGCCGTCGTCCTCGCTGGTCACGGTGACCTTCGTGTAGGTCATCGCGTCCGTGTAGTAGTCGGGCTCGACGTGCCGCACGTAGGCCTTGTGGTTCTCGAAGTCGAGGCGCTCGACCTGGTACTGCTCGCCGTCGTGCTGATAGATGGCCTGCTCGTGCAACATGGTGTGCGTCGAGCGCCAGTCCATCTCGGCGAAGTTCTTGTTCGTGTCGAGGTCGATGATGACGAAGTTGTCCCAGCTCAGGCTGCGCAGGGACACGTGGTTCGCCGGGTAGGCGTCGGTCGCCCAGTGCCAGACCGTCTTGCCCTCCCCGTTCGGCGCCGCGTGCACCACCCGGTGGGTCTCGAGGAACCCGAGCGCGTCGCGCACCGCGTCCTCGGGCACGTCGCCGAAGGGCTCGCCCTCCTCGAAGGGCAGCTCGAAGGCCGCGCACTTGAGGTGCTGGACCAGGATCTCCACGTTGTCGGGATCGATCCGGGCGTGCTCGATGGGCGCGCCGATGAGGAAGCGCGGATCCGAGGCCACGTACTGGTCGATGGGGTGGCTGGAGGTGACGAGCAGCGAGAGCGCCGCGCCCTGCCGCCGCCCGCTCCGGCCGAAGCGCTGCCAGAGCCCCGCGACGTTGCCCGGGTAGCCGGCGCAGACGACCGCGTCGAGGCTCCCGATGTCGATGCCGAGCTCGAGCGCGTTGGTGGCCACCACGCAGCGGATGCTGCCGCTCCTCAGCCCCTTCTCGATGCGCCGCCGGGTGTCGGCGAGGTAGCCGCCGCGGTAGGCGACGATGAGATCGGGATCGATCTTGTCGGCCGCGAGGCGGTCGCGCAGGTACTTGAGCATCGTCTCGACGCTGTTGCGCGACTGGCCGAACACCAGGGTCGGCACCTCGGCCCGCACCAGATCGGCCGCGAGGCGCACCGCCTGCTTGATGTAGCTCGCCCGGATGCCGAGCTCCGGGTTCACCACCGGCGGGTTGTAGAGCATCACGTGGCGCGGGCCGGTCGGCGCCCCGCTCTCGTCGATCACCTCGACCGGCTCCCCGAGCATGCGGCTGGCGTGCTCGCCCGGGTTTCCGATCGTCGCCGAGGCGAAGAGGAAGGTGGGCTCGCTGCCGTGGAAGCGCGCGATGCGCTGCAGCCGCCGCAGCACGTTGGCGAGGTGACTGCCGAACACACCGCGGTAGGTGTGCAGCTCGTCGAGCACCACGTAGCGGAGGTTGGCGAAGAACCGCGCCCACGCGGCGTGATGCGGGAGGATGCCCGCGTGCAGCATGTCGGGGTTGCTGAGCAGGATGCCGCTCCGCTCCCGGGCCGCCCGCCGCGCGTCCCCGGGCGTGTCGCCGTCGTAGGTGACGGCGCCGTGGTCGAGGCCCGCCTGCTTCATCAGCGCGCGCAGCGCCTCCTCCTGGTCGCGGCTGAGCGCCTTGGTCGGGAAGAGGTAGAGCGCGCGCGCCTCGGGCTCGCCGGCGAGCCGATCGAGGACCGGCAGGTTGTAGCAGAGGCTCTTGCCCGACGCGGTCGGCGTCGCGACGACGACGTGCTTGCCGGCCCGAGCCAGCTCGAACGCCTTCGCCTGGTGCGCGTAGAGCTCGTCGACCCCGCGGTTGAGCAGCGCCTCCGCCACCTGCGGCGCGAGGTCGCCCGGCACCGGCGCGTAGACCGGGTCGCGGGCCGGCACCTCCTCGTCGAGCACGATGCTGCGCTTCAACCCGGCGTCCGCGCGCCAGCTCGTCAGCACGGTGCCGAGGCCGCGCGACGCGGCCCAGGGAGCCGGAGGACGCCCGGCGAAACCCTCCCCCGAAAACGGCAGCTCTCCCATGAGGACGCACTGTACGGATGTGCCGTAGCCCCGCGCAAGCGGAGGTCGACGTCGTCCGGCGGCCCCCGGGTCGCGCCGCGCTCCTCGGGGGGATCCAGGCCTTCGAAATCATGAAGATTTCGTCTGCCGCGTCAGGGGCGCGGCAGCACCATCCGACGGAGCCAGGCGCGCTGGAACCACGATCGCCCGGCGAGGATCTGGCGCATCGCGGCCGCCCAGGGCGCCCGCAGCTCGGGCCTGTCGCGGACCCAGCCGGCGGCCTCCGTGAGCGGCTCGACCACCTCCGCCGCGAGGGCGTCCATCGTGGGCTCGCCGCGCGCGCGCTCCGCGCCGGCCATCGCGCGCACGAGCGCCACCAGCGCGTTCTCCTCCTGGGCGGGCGCCAGCCGCACCTCCGGGAGCTCGCGCTCCACCTCGCGGGCCCGTCCGTCCAGGGCCTCCTCGAAGGCCCGCCACGCGGCGTGCGCGTCGTGGCTGAAGTCCGGAGGCAACGCCAGCGCGGCGTCGACCACGTCGGAGGCGAGCGCCGCCCGGCCGGTCGCCCAGTACGCGGCCACGAGGTGGGTGAGCATCCAGCGCTTCACGCCCGCCCGCCTCGGTCCGTCGGCGAGCCAGCGGGCGCAGGCTCTCCACGAGCCCAAGCACCGGAGCGCGAAGCCGAACATGGCCCACGTGCCGTCGTGACGACGGACCCACTCGCGGTGCCCCAGCCAGAGCCAGAGCAGCCAGAGTCGCCCCCGCTGGAGCGCGAGGTGCTCGATCAGCAGCGTGGCGGCGGCGACGCCGGCCGCGCCCAGGCGCCGGGGGCGTGCGAGCAGCCGCAGGGCGCGGCGGGCGCCGTGGCGCAGGCCGACGACCGCCCACGCGTGGCCGAGCGCCTCGCTCCACTGCGTCGCCTCGCCCTCGAGGGCAGCCCGGGCGCGACGCCGCGCCGCGCGCGCCACCGACGATCCCTCGAGCGCGCTCATCGCGCGCTCGAAGAGCGCCTGCTCCGCGCCCTGCGCGAGGAGCCGGTCGAAGGCGCTCAGGGCCTCCTCCGGGCGCCGTGAGGCGACCTCGAGCTGCACGGTCAGCGCGTCGACCAGGTCGCGCCGCGCGGCGTGGGCCGCCCGCTCGAGGGTCTCCCGCGCCTCGGTGAGCGCGCCGCGCTCGAGCGCGAGATCCACCGACGCCTGCAGCGCGTAGGGATCGGCCGGCTCCAGCTCCACCGCGCGCCCGAAGGCGGCGACGGCGGCGGCGCGATCGTCCACCGCGAGGCAGGCGTCGCCGAGGTAGGCGTGGTGCAAGGCGACGTTCGGATCGCGCGACACCAGCGCCTCGGCGTGCTGGCGGAAGGCGGACGCGCGCCCCTGCCGGTCGAGCCAGTCACACACCTGGCGACGCCCCCGGGCGTATCCGGGGTCGAGCTCGAGGAGCCTCTCCATGGCCACGATCGCGTCGTCGACGTCGCCCCGCGCGGCGAGCACCCAGGCGCGGCGACCGCGCAGCGGGAGCGGCACCGGCCCCACCCACTCCGCGGGGGGACAGGCGGCGAGCGCCTCGTCGTGCCGCCCGGCCAGGCTCAGGCTCTCGGCCAGGAAGTCCGCCGCCTCGAAGCAGCGGGCGTCGACGGCGAGCGCGCGGCGGAGCGCGTCGACCCGCGCGTCGATCTCCTGGGCGAGCTCGGCGAGCCGGAGCGGCAGCACGGCGGAGCGCGGCGCGGCGGCCGCGAGCTCCTCGATCCAGCGCTCGACCTCGTCGACGCGATCGAGCTCCCGCGCGAGCGCCGCCACGCGCTGGAAGGCGCGCAGATCGTAGGCCGCGGGCCGACCCAGCCCGAGCAGGCGCTCCAGCGCCGCGTCGGCCCGCCCCGCGGCGGCCTCGAGGCGCGCGAGCTCGACCTGCGCGTCGACGTCGCGCGGCCGCCGCCGCGTCGCCTCCTCCAGGGTGGCCAGCGCCTCCTCGCGCCGGCCCTGCCGCTCGAGGCAGCTCGCGAGGCCCAGCCTCGCCTCGGTCGAGCTCGGCGCGGTCTCGACGGCGGCCCGCCAGGCGACCTCCTCCTCCTCCGCCCGGACCAGCATCCGGAGCGCCCGCGCGCGGAGGGCGTGCAGCCGGCTCCAGCGGGGGAAGCGCTCGAGCGCCGCGTCGAGTCGGCCCAGCGCGTCGACGTGATCGCCAGCCTCGAGCTCGGCCTGCGCGACCGCCTCCCAGGCGTCCGGGCGATGCCCGCAGCGCTCGAGCAGCTCGGCCAGGCGCTCGCGGCGCTCGAGCGGCTCCAGGACCCGGGCCACGAACGCGCCCTCCACCAGCCCCGCGCCCCGGCTGACCCGCTCGCGGAGGCGCGCGAGCACGAAGCGCGCGTCCTCGCGCTGGGTGGCCGGGTCGCTGCCGAGGCGCGCGAGGGAGGCGATCGCCTGCGCCTCGTCGACGTCGAGCTCGATCGCGCGCCGCAGCGCCGTGCGCGCCCGCGCGTGGTCGCCCGCGCGCTCGAGCAGCCCGCCCAGGATCGACCACGCGCTCGCGTCCTCGGGGAAGCGCTCCGTGGTCTCCGTCGCCCGCGCGAGCGCCTCCTCCGAGCGCCCCAGGCGCGACAGCGAGAGCGAGCGCTCCCGATGCGACCACACGTCGTGCGGGTTCTCCTCGAGCTGCGCGTCGAGCAGCCGCAGCGCGCGCTCGTCGTCCCGGTCGCGGAGCCAGATGCAGAGCTCGGGCACCAGCCGGCGCAGGTCCGGCTCCGCCTCGTGTCGCGCCGCGAGGAACTCGAGCGCCGCGCCGTCGCCCCGGGCCTCCGCCAGGATCGCGGCGTGGGCGGCCATCGCGCTCACGTCGCCGGGGCGCGCGTCGAGGGCGCGCGCGGACGCCTCGAGCGCCGCCTCGACCGCGCCGCGCGCCCGTCGCAGGCGGGTCCGGGCCCGGTCCAGCGCGCCGGGCGGGTGGCGACGCTCCGCCGCCCGCGCCAGCCAGCGCTCCGCGGCCTCCTCGTCCCCCGCGTCGAGCGCCGCCTCCGCGACCGCGATGGCCAGGTGCCCGTCGTCGGGGCGCAGCTCCGCGAGGGACTCGAGCAGCGCCACGCCGCGCTCGGGGCGGCCCTGGTCGGTGTAGGCCGCCACCAAGGTGCGCGCCGGGCCGATGCTCCGGTGCCCGGCCTCTTCGACCCGCCGCTCCAGGAGCGCCAGCGCCTCCGCGTCGACGCCGAGCAGCCTCGCGTGGTGGAAGTAGGCCTCGGCGAAGTGCTCGTCCGCGGTGCTGTTGCAGACGGCGAAGCGAAACTGCTCCACCGCGGTCTCGAGGTCTCCGGCCTGGGCGACCTCGAGGTCGGCGAGCACGTGGTGCGCCATGCCGCTGCTCGGCCGCAGCCGGAGCACCCGGTGAAGGAGCCGCGCAGCCTCCGCGCGCGCGCCCGGGTCGAAGCGCAGCTCCTCGGCGAGGGACTCCAGGAGGACCGGGTCGGCGCCCTCCAGGTGCTCACGCCAGTAGCGCAGGCTCTCGTCCCGAGGTCGCCGCGGCCGCGCGCGCTCCCCGTACTCCAGGATCAAGCTCTGGCAGTCCGGGTGGAGCGCGAGGAGCGCCTGCAGCGCCTCGAGCGCGGCGTCGGTGTCGTCGTCGTAGCGGGCCAGCTCGAGCCGGGCCGACGCCACATGGCGCGGGTCGCCGCCCTCGAGCGCCGCCAGCGCGGCCACCGCGTCCTCGCGGTCGTGGGCATCGAGCGCCCGCTCGAGCCGGTGACGCAGCTCCCACGCGTCGGCCCCGGGGAGCTCGAGCGCGGCGAGCTCGGCGGCCCGGTCCGCCGGCGCGAGCACCATGCCGCGCGGGCCCCACCATCGCTGGGACTCGAGGAGCTCGCGCGAGATCTCCTGGAGCGCCGGGCAGGCGGGGTCGCGGACGAGCAGCGCCTCGCGCGCGAGGTCGTAGCCGATCACCACCTGGGCGTGCCCGGACAGCGCGGCGCGGGTGGACAGGACGATGGGCAGCCCGGCGTCGATCAGCGCGCGCGCGGCGTCGAGCGTGACGTCGAGCTCGCGGACGGCCCACCCGCCTCGCTCCGCCCAGGCGCGCTGCGCCGCGTGGGTGGTGCCGGCGAAGGTGATCTCGTCGGCGATCGCGCGCTGGTCGACCGGCGCGCCGTGGAAGGCGGAGACGGCGGCGAGGCTCGCCGGCACGCAGGTCTCGTGGTGCTGCCGGACGTGAGGCACGGCGTCCAGGCACCGGCGCGGGAGCGCGGCGCCGTCCTCCAGCCCGTCGAGCGCGGCCGCGAAGCGCCGCGCGAAGGACGCCGCGCCGCCCTTCCGCGACGAGTCCCCCTGCCGCGCCCAGCCCGCCGCCCGGCGGTAGGCGCGCTGGAGGTAGGCGGCCTCGGCGGCCCGCAGCGCGAGGCTGCTCCGCACCTGCGGCTCCAGCAGCGAGGCCGCGTCGATCGCCGCGACGAGGTCCGCCTCGGTCTTCTCGAAGCGACCGACGTTGAAGGCGAGCTCGGCCCGATGCGAGAGCAGCTCGAACCCGAGCGAGTCCCCGCCGTCGAGCACCGCGAGGGCGCGCTCCGGCTCCCCGAGACCCGACATCACCTGCGCGAGCGCGTGGAGCGCCGGCCGGTACCCGGGCGCGCGGGTCAGCAAGCCCTCGAGCGCGATCCGCGCCTCCTCCGGACGGTCGCGCCCCTCGAGCAGGGCCATGATCCGCTCGACCTCGAGCCAGGGCTCGTCGGGCCGCTCGCGGACGGCGCCCTCGAGGAGGGGGGCGGCGCGCTCGAAGTCACGCAGCGCGGCGAGACAGCGCCCCTCGAGGCCGCGCAGGAGCGGCGACGTGGCGTCGAGCCGCCGCAGCCACCGGAGGGTGTGCCAAGGACCCCGGCGAGCCAGGAGCGTCAGCCCCCAGAGATGCGCCGCCTCCGGATCGGAGGGCGCGTCGCGGTGGGCTCGGAAGAACAGCGCCTGGGCCAGCCGGGGCGCCCCGAGCCGGGCCGCGAGCCGCCCCGCCAGCACCCGCCCGGCCGGGTCGTCGAGCGCGCGGAGCGCCCCCGGGCCGCCCACGGCCTCGAGCGCCTCCGCGTACCGACCCGCGTGGTAGAGCGCGCGCACCTCGTCGAGCGAGACCTCCGCGCCGACGCCCGCGCTCGGGGCTCGGCGCCTCGCAGCCAGCCTGGACATGGCCGGACACCGTAGCACGACTTGCGAATGACGTCAGCGTGCCTCGAGGGCTTCGCGGAGCTGGTCGAGGCCGTCCGTGCTGAGGAAGCGCTCCGCGTCCTGGACGACCAGCGTGCCCTCCGGCGTCGCGACCGCGCCCTGGCCGGCGTCGAGCTCCTGCAGGCGCCATGGGTCGACGCCGATGAGATCGAGCGCTCGGTCCACCCGCAGGAGCAGCTCGCGCCCGCCCGTCTCGACCCGCACGAGGTGGTCGTCGACCCGGGGCGGTCGATCGGGCGCCCCGAGCCGGCGGCGCATCGAGACCACGGGCAGGAGCTGCCCCCGCACGTTCAAGACGCCCTCGACGAGGTCCGGCGCGCCGTCGAGGGTCTCCACCGCGGCGCTGGGCAGCACCTCGAGCACGAGCGACGCGGGCAGCCCGATCCGGCGGCCCTCCACTTCGAGGAGCAGGACGTCGATCAGCGCCTCGCGCATACCCCAGGATAGCGCCTCCACGCTCGGGGCGTAGCTGCGGTATCGTGCCGTTCGTGGACGGGCCGACGGGGGAGGTCGAGCGATGGTTCGCCGCGCGCACGGGACTGGACCTGGCGCGGATGGGCCCCGGCCGCGTGCGCGAGGCGATCGAGGCGGCCTCCCGCGACGCCGGCGCCGAGGACGTGACCGCCTTCGCCCTCCGCCTCGAGCACGAGCCGGTCCTCTTCGACGACCTCGCCGAGCGCCTGACGGTGGGCGAGACGTACTTCTTCCGCGACGCCTGGCACTACGCGCTCATCGCCGACCAGATCCTGCCGACGGTCGAGGCCCGGCGGGCGGCCGGGGGCCCGGGGCTGCGCGCCTGGAGCGCGGGGTGCGCGAGCGGGGAGGAGATCTACTCGCTCGCGATCCTGCTGCACGAGCGAGGCATGCTCGAGGACGCCACGCTCTGGGCCACCGACCTGTCCGGCGCCGCGCTCGCGAGGGCCGCCCGCGGGACCTATCGGGAGTGGTCGCTCCGCGCCGACGAGGGGGGGCGCGCGCGGCGGCTGATGCGGGAGCGGGAGGGACTGCTCGAGCTCGATCCGCGCATCCGGGGCGCGGTCCGCTTCGCCCGCCTCAACCTCGTCGACCCGCACGCGCTGCCGCCCGGGCTCTCCGAGCTCGACGTGGTGCTCTGCCGGAACGTCCTGATCTACTTCTCGCTGGACGCGGTCGGCCCGGTGGCGCGCCGGCTCTCGAGCGCCCTGGTCGAGGGCGGGTGGCTGCTGACCGGCCCCTCGGATCCCCCGCTCCACGAGCTCGGCCTGGAGGCCATCGTGGCCCAGCAGGGCGTCGTCTATCAGCGCCGCACCGAGCCCCCCGCGCCGCCCCCGAAGCCGCGCCGCCGTCGCCGCGGGCCGCGCAAGGCCTTGCCCGCCGAGCCCGAGGCCGAGATCACCGGCGTGCGCCGACTGGCCGACCTCGATCCGCGCGGCGCGCTCGACACGCTGGCCGAGCTCGAGATGCAGGGCCTCCAGGACGACGAGCACTTCGTGCTCCGCGCCAACCTGCTGGTCTCGCTCGACCGGGCGAGGGAGGCCGAGGACGTGCTCGACCGGCTGCTGGCGCGCTCGCCCGGGCTCGCGGTCGCGCACTTCCTCCGCGCCTCGCTGCGGTTCCGGGCCGGCGACCTCGAGGCGGCCAAGGCCGGCTTCCTGCGCGCGCACGCCGAGGCGGCGCAGCTGCCGCCCGACGCGGAGCTCGCGTGCTCGGACGGAGAGACGGCCGGGCGGCTCGCGGAGGCGGCGGCCCGCCACGTCGACACCCTCGCCGGCTGGGAGTCCGCGTGAGCGACTCTCCCTGGGAGCGCGCCCGCGCCCGGCTGGCCGAGGACTGGACGGTCCCCCGGCGACCGCCGGACGACGAGATCCTGAGCGCGCGGACCCGCACCATCGCGCGCGCCCTCGACGCCCGGGTCGCGTCGGTGGAGGAGGCGCGCATCAGCGCCCGGGTCGGCGGGGCCACGGTGATCCTCCCCGCGGCGGCCGTGGGCGGGGTGCACCCGCTCGGGGCGGCGGTGCGCGTCCCGGGCACGCCCATGCATCTCCTCGGCCTCACCCGCCTGCGCGGGCGGCTCGCGGCCCTGTGGGACGTGGGCCCGCTCCTCGACGGCCACACGACCTCGACCACCGACCGGGAGGCCCGCGCCGTCATCCTCGACAGCTCCTCCGGCGAGCTCGTCGTGGTGGTGGAGCGCGTCCTCGACCTCGACCCGCTCGACGGCGCGGCGCCCGCTCCCCCGCCCCCCGGCGCGCCCGCGTGGCTCGAGGGGCTCGGCCCCGACGGTGAGCTCTGCCTGCGGGTGGACGTGCTCGCCGCCGACCCCCGCCTCCGCGTGGACCATCGACATGAGCCCTGACGAGCCGCGCCCCTGGTACGAGACGAACGCCGGCCGCGCCGCCGCGCTGGTGCTGCTGCTCGTCGCCACCGCGCTCGGCCTCTTCGTCTACAACCTCGACGCGCTGAGCGAGCTGGCGGGGCTCGCGCCCGCGCGGGTGGCGGAGCTGCAGCGGCTGCAGTGGCTCTTCGCGAGCGGCGCGGTGACCCTCGGCGGGCTCTCGCTCTACTGGGTGCGCGCGCTCGTCGGCCAGGAGCGCCGCGCCGGCCACGCCCAGCGGCTCCGCGCGATCCTCGACACCACCTCCGACGCCATCCTCACCATCGACGAGTCCGGCACGGTGCTCGAGGCCAACGAGACCGCGGAGACCCTCTTCGGCTGGACCGCCGAGGAGCTGATGGGCCGCAACGTCGCGGTGATCGCGGGAGGCGAGCACGGCGACAAACACGACGACTACCTGAAGCGCTACCTCGAGACCGGCGAGAAGCGGATCATCGGCAAGGAGCGCCGGGTCGAGGCCAAGCACAAGGACGGCGGCACCTTCCCGGTGAGCCTGCGGGTCTCCGAGATGCACGTGGAGGGCGAGCGCTTCTTCATCGGCATCATCCAGGATCGGACCAGCGCGGTGCAGCGCGAGCGGCTCCTCCAGACGATGCGGGACGTCGTCGCCGAGACGGTGGGGGCCGCGAACGAGCTGCTCGCGGCCACCAGCCAGCAGGCCTCGGCCGCGCAGCAGCAGTCCGCCTCGGTGACCGAGACCGTGGTGACGGTGGAGGAGGTCGACCAGACCGCGCGGCAGGCGGCCGGGCGCGCGCGGGACGTGGCCGACAGCTCCCGGGAGGTCGACGAGGTCGGCCAGGCGGGGCGGGACGCGGTGCACGACGCGGTCGAGGCGATCGAGGACGCGCAGCAGCGCGGCGAGTCGGTGGCCGAGAACGTGCTGGAGCTGGCGGAGCGCGCCCAGACCATCGGGCAGATCATCGGCACCGTCGACGAGATCGCCGAGCAGACCAACCTCCTCGCGCTCAACGCCGCGATCGAGGCGTCGCGCGCCGGCGAGCACGGCCGCGGCTTCGGCGTGGTCGCGGCCGAGGTGAAGGCGCTCGCGCGGCGCAGCAAGGAGGCCACCGTCCAGGTCCGCGAGATCCTCGGCGAGATCCAGCGGGCCACCAACAACGCCGTCCTCGCGGGCGAGCAGGGCGACAAGACGATGCGGGCCGCGGTGCGCGAGGCGAGCGAGGCGGGCCGCACCATCGACGGCCTCACCGAGACCATCGCGCGCGCCGCAGAGGCCGCCTCGCAGATCGCGGCCTCGGCGCACCAGCAGGCCACCGGGATGGCGCAGATCAGCCAGGCGATGAAGGACATCGACTCGGCGCTCCGCGACAACCTCTCCTCCATCAAACACGTCGAGGAGGCGGCGGGGCGGCTCGAGAGCCTCAGCGGCCGGCTCTCGCAGCTGCTCGAGGACGTGGAGCTGGAGAAGGCGTGACCGTGGACAAGGAGGCGCTGATCCGACGCCTCCGGGCGGTCTTCGTCGAGGAGCTCGAGGATCACGTCTCCACCTGGAACGACCTGCTCCTGCGCATCGAGCACGGAGACGCGCCCGCGGACGCGCAGCGCACCCTCTTCCGGGTCGCGCACAGCCTGAAGGGCGCCGCGCGCGCGGTGAGCCTCCCGGCGCTCGAGCGCTACTGCCACGAGCTCGAGGAGGAGCTCGACGCCCTCGAGGGCGAGCCGGACGACGCGCTGCTCGCGCGGCTCTTCGCGGCCGCCGACATCTGGGCCGAGGTGGCGCGGCGGCTCCGCGCCGACGAGCCGGTCGAGGAGACGCTCTTCGAGGCGCGGCGCCGCCACAGCGAGCCGGTCTCGCGCGAGCACACCGGCGGCCTCCGGGTCCCCGCCGCCCGGCTCGACGCGCTGCTGGTGCGCGCCGGAGAGCTGTCGCGCGCGGCGCTGCGCATCGACGATCGCGAGCGCGAGGTCGCCGCCCTCGCCGCCCGCCTCCGCCGGATGCGAGCCGCCCGCCCGGCGCCGGAGCGAGGCGCCTACGACGTGGCCCTCGCCGAGATCGACGCGCTGCACGGCGCGCTGCTCGACGACGCCACCGAGCTGACGCGGGTGGCCCGGGACACCGACGCCGACGTCCGGCAGCTCCGGCTGACCCCCTTCGGCGACGCGTGCGTCGGCGTCGAGCGGATCTTGCGAGACGCGGCGCTCGCCTCCGAGCGCGAGGTCGAGGTGATCCTCGAGGGCGCGGACGTCGAGATCGATCGCTCGGTCCTCACCGCGCTCCGCGCCCCGCTCCTGCACCTCGCGCGCAACGCGGTCGCCCACGGCGTCGAGCCCCCGAAGGCGCGCGAGGACGCGGGCAAGCCGCGCGCGGGCAGGGTCCGGATCAGCGCTCACCTGCGCGGCTCGGAGGTGGAGGTCGCCGTCTCGGACGACGGCCGGGGGCTCGACCTCGAGGCGCTCGCGGCCCGGGCGCGGGAGCACGGTATCGAGCCGCCCGACACCCCGGCGGGGCTCGCCCGCCTCGTCTTCGTCCCGGGCCTCAGCACCAGCGATCGCGTCGACGCGCTGGCCGGCCGCGGCGTCGGGCTCGACGTGGTGAAGACCGAGGTCGAGGCCCTGCACGGGACCATCGACGTGACCACCGAGCGCGGCGTCGGCACGACCTTCCTGATCTCGTCGCCGCTCACCCGGACGCTGGTCCGCGTCCTGCTCGTCCGGGCCGCCGACCAGCTCTACGCGCTGCCGACCCCGAACGTCCTGACGCTGCGTCGCGTCGACCCGCGCACCGTGCACCGCGTGGACGGACGCCCGGTGGTGCTGCACGAGGGCGAGCCGCTGCCGTTCACGCCGCTGGCCCGCACCCTCGGGATGCCGACGAGCCTCTCCGAGGACCAGCTGATCCCCACCGCGATCGTCCAGGCCGGGCGGGACCGGGTGGCGCTCTCGGTCGACGAGCTGCGCTCGGTGGACGACGTGGTGGTGGAGAGCCTCGGCGAGCGCCTGCCCCGGGTGCGCGGCTTCGCCGGGGCGACCATCCTCGCCGACGGAGAGATCGCGCTCATCCTGCACGGCGGCGACCTGGTGTCGGCGGCCCTGCGGCAGAGCGAAGGCGGCGAGGTGGCGCCGATGCCCGAGGCGACCGATCTCTCGGCCGAGCCGCCGACCTTGCTCGTGGTGGACGACTCCCTGACCACGCTGGCCCTGGAGAAGACGATCCTCGAGGCGGCGGGCTACCGGGTCCTCGCGGCGTCGGACGCCGAGCGCGGCCTCCGGCTGCTCGACGACGCGCGCGTGGATCTGGTGGTGAGCGACGTCGAGATGCCGCGCATGAGCGGCCTCGAACTGACCCGCGCGCTCCGCGCCCGCCCGCGCACCCGCGCGCTGCCCGTGGTGCTCTTGACAGCGCTGTCGCGGGAAGAAGATCGCCGGAAGGGACTCGACGCGGGCGCGGACGCCTATCTGGTGAAGAACGCCTTCGATCAGACGGAGCTCCTCGAGGTGGTCGCGTCCCTGCTCTCCGATCCACTCGACTGAAACATGCCGCTACGCGTCCTCGTGGTCGACGACTCGCCCACCTTCCGCGCGCTGCTCCGGGCGCGGCTGGAAGAGGACGGAGCCCTGGCGGTGGTGGCGGAGGCGGGCGACGGCGCGGAGGCGGCGCGCCTGACCGCGGAGATCGAGCCCGACGTCGTGGTGATGGACGTCGAGATGCCCGACGTCGACGGCTACGAGGCGACCCGTCGCATCATGGCGGAGTCGCCGACGCCGGTGGTCATCGTCAGCGGCCGGGACGAGCGCGCGGTGCAGATGAGCGTGGCCGCCCTCGAGGCCGGCGCGCTGACCGCGCTGACGAAACCGCGGGGCCCGGACGACGCGCGGGCGTGGCGGCGCTTCGGCCGGACGGTGAAGGCGATGGCCGAGGTCCGGGTGGTCCGGCGCCCCAATGGCCGGCCGGTCGGCCGCCAGCGGCGCGCCCCCGACCGCTCGGCCTCGATCGTCGCGATGGCCGCGTCCACCGGCGGCCCGCGCGCGGTGCGCACCATCCTCGCCGCCCTCGGGCCCGACTTCCCGGTCCCCATCCTGCTGGTCCAGCACATCGGCCGGGACTTCGCCGGGGGCTTCGCGACCTGGCTCGACGCGAGCGTGCCGCTGCGGGTCCGCCTCGCGCGGGACGGGGACGCCCTGACCCCCGGCCACGTGCACCTCGCCCCGCCGAGCCGCCACCTGACCGTGCACCGCGGGGTCGTGCGCCTCTGCCCCGAGCCGCCCATCCACGGCTTCCGGCCCTCCGCGTCCGCCACCTACGCGAGCGTCGCGCGCGCCTACGGGGAGCGGGGCCTGGGCGTCATCCTGACCGGGATGGGGCGCGACGGCGTCGAGGGCCTGGCGGAGCTGCATCGGCGCGGCGGACACGTGGTCGCCCAGGACTCGCGCACCAGCGTGGTCGACTCGATGCCCGGCGCGGCGCTGCGGGCGGGGATCGTGCACGAGGTACTCCCTTTACCGGACATCAGCGCGTATGTTCGTAGCTGCGTGGAATGACGGAGGGACAGGAGCTGGGGGAGATCCTCCTCGTCGAGGACAGCGCGACGCAGGCCGCGGCCGTCACGATCCAGCTCGAGGAGGCGGGCTTCGTCGTCCATCACCGCCCCACCCTCCGCGCGGCGCTCGCGCTCCTCGAGGAGGCCGCCCCCGACGCGGTCCTGCTCGATCTCGAGCTCCCCGACGCGAGCGCCCTCTCCGGGCTCGAGCAGATCGTCGCCGCGCACCGTGCGATCCCGGTGGTGGTCCTCACCAGCGAGCACGGCGAAGAGCTCGCCCTCCGGGCGCTGGCGCGCGGGGCCGAGGACTACCTGCCGAAGCACGAGATGACCTCGTCCACCCTGCGGCGCGCGATCCACTACGCGATCGAGCGGCACCGCACGCGGAACGAGCTGGACCGGCTCAACCGGCAGAAGGACCACCTGATGGCGGTGGTGGCGCACGACCTCCGCAACCCGCTCGGCGTCATGCGCGGCTACGCCGACTTCCTGCTCAGCGGCGTGACCGGCGAGCTCGAGGGCGAGCAGGAAGAGATCGTGCAGACGATGCGCAAGACCGCCAGCTACATGGTCGGTCTGGTCGAGGATCTCCTCGACCTCGGCCGCATCCAGGCGGGCGCCATGGAGCTGGAGCGCGCGGAGACGGATCTGGGCGCGCTCGTGCGCGAGGGCGTGCGGCTCAACGCGGTGGTCGCGCGCGAGAAGCAGATCGGCTTCGAGACCGAGGTCGAGGCCGAGCTGCCGTCGATCTCCCTCGACCGGCACAAGGTCCGGCAGGTGCTCGACAACCTCCTCAGCAACGCCGTCAAGTTCAGCCACCCGAAGTCCACCGTGCACGTCTCACTGTCACGCGACGGCGAGCACGCGCGCCTGACGGTGTCGGACCAGGGCGTCGGCATGCCGGCGCGGGACCTGCCGAAGGTCTTCCGCCCCTTCGAGCGGACCGGCGCCCGACCCACCGGCGGAGAGCGGAGCACCGGCCTCGGCCTGGCCATCGTGCGCAACATCGTCGAGGCCCACGGCGGGCGCATCTGGGTCGAGAGCGAAGAGGGGCGCGGCAGCGCCTTTCACGTCACCCTCCCCTTCGGATGAGCTTCGCCCTCGGCATCAACTTCCCCTGGGTCACCTGCGGTCACGACTTCGGCCCGCGGCCCCCGCCCTGGGCAGGCGCGCCGAGGACCGACTGGGCGCAGGTCGAGCGCGAGCTGCGCGAGCTGGCGGCGGACGGTCTGCGGATCGCGCGCTGGTGGATCCTGGCGGGCGGCGTCAACCTCCCGGTCGGCGTACAACCCGAGACCGTCGCCCGGCGGGCGCCCTTCCTCGAGCCGTGGCCCGCGTGGAAGCGGCGGCTCGTGCGTCCGCCCCGGGTGCCCGAGCGGTGGGTCCTCGAGCGCCCCCTTCCTCGCGTCCCCGACGCCTTCCTGGAGGACCTCGACGCCCTGCTCTCCGCCTGCGCCGCCGCCGGCGTGCGGCTCGTGCCCTCGCTGGTGAGCTTCGAGCTGATGCTTCCCCTGGAGGCCCAGGGCGAGGTCACGAGCCGGGGCCGGGACTCGTTCGTGCTCGGCGACGCGATGCATCCATTCTTCGACACGACGCTCGAGCCGATGCTCGACGTGGCCGCGGGGCGACCCGAGGCGATCGCGGCGTTCGAGGTGGCCAACGAGCCGGGCTGGCCGCTGGTGCCGGGCTGGGAGCGGGACCGCTACGGCGCGCATCCCCCGTGGGTGGATCCCTACGCTCTCTCGGCGTTCCTCGAGGAGGGCGCGCGGCGGATCGCGCGGCGCGGGCTCACCGCGACGGTCGGCTTCCTCGACCCCGACCCGGAGTGGCTCGCCCCCTCCGCCCGCGCCACCCTCTCCCGCCTCGCCGACGCCGGCCGCTACGTGCATCAGCGGCACCACTACCCGAGCGTGACCGGGGTCAGCGCGCTCCCGCCGGCCGACGCCAGCCCCATCCGGCCGATCTGGCTCGGAGAGCTCGCCACGTCCCGGCACGGCCCCTGGCCCGACGTCGACGAGGGGGCGGACTGGGTCGCGCGGCGCGTCGAGCACGTGCGCGCGCGCGGCTACGACGGCGCGCTCCTGTGGGCCCACCGGGCGACCGATCCTCACGTGCGATGGGACCGCGAGACCCGCGCGCAGGTCCGCCGGGTGGCGGACGCGATCCGGGTCGAGTAATCGAGCCAGCGTGTTCGACGAGGCCAGCCGATTCGCCCGGGACGGGGAGCGCCGCTTCGCCGGGACCCTCGACGCGCGCTGGGCCCAGGGCCGCGGCGTCTACGGCGGGCTCGTCGCGGCCATCCTGGTCGACGCGATGACCCGCGAGGCGGACGGCCGAACGATCCGCGGGCTCGACGTCGCCTTCTGCGCGCCCGCCACCGCTGGGCCGGCGACGGTGGACGTCGAGATCCTCCGCGCCGGCCGCAACGTCGCCCAGATCGGCGCGCGCATGCGCCGCGGCGATCTCCTCATCGCGACCGGCCGGGCCACCTTCGCCCTGCCCCGCCCCAGCGGGCTGGCCTACGTGGAGCGCGACCCCGCGCCGATGCCGCCCCCCGACACGGTCGCGGACGGCCCGGAGGCGCTCTACGTCCCGGACTTCTGCGCGCACTTCGAGCTCCGCCAGGCCCTCGGCCCCGCCCCCTTCTCCGGCGGCGATCGCCCGCACATCGGCGGCTGGTGTCGCCCGCGCGTCCCCCACCCATGTGACGCCCGCCTCGTCGTCGCGCTCCTCGACGCCTGGGCGCCCGCCGCGCTCGCCCTCGCCTCGACGTGGACGGCGGCCGCCTCGATCGAGCTCGGCGTCTCCTTCCACCGCGCGCTCCCGGATCCCTCGGTCGCGAAAGACGCGTTCTACGCGTTCGAGGCCGAGAGCCGCGTCGTCGCCGACGGCTACGCGGACGAGCGCGCCATCCTCCGCGACCCGAGCGGCGCCCCCCTCGCCTCCGCCCGCCAGGTCATCGCCCTGTTCGGCTGACGCTGTCGATCGGGGAGGCCACTGGCTCTCGCAAAAGGCGCGAAGCCGCAAAGGAGGCCGCGGGGTGGAGGCTGGCCGCGGGGTGGAGGCTGGCCGCGGGGTGGAGGCTGGCCGCGGGGTGGAGGCTGGCCGCGGGGTGGAGGCTGGCCGCGGGGTGGAGGCTGGCCGCCGGTTCCGGGCCGCGCGCCGACCCGCGCAGCGACCGACTCTTCGCGGCCGAGCACCACCCCGCCGCCCTCGAGCACCCTTGCGTCTTCGCGTCTTTGCGAGAGCAAAAAAGCAGCCGACGACCCGGCCAGCGACGGCCGGCACCGTCTCGCGGAAGCCGACACCAGTGAGCGACCTCACCCAGCGACTTTGAGAACCACTCTCAATGTCATAGTCACGGGAGACCCAGAACCCGGGGAGGAAGCTGCGATGATTCTCGAGACTCACACGACCGAGCGCGACGCACGTGAGGCGGCGCTTCATCTCTCGACCGAGGGGGTGGAGGCCTCCGTCGGCGCCGCGCACGGCGTGTTCACCCTCTCGGTGCGCTCGGGCGACGTCGCGCTCGCGGTCGCGCTGCTCGAGCTTCGGCGCCTCCGTCAGGTCCCCTCGGCGCCGACGCCGCAGGGTCGACCGGGCCGCTGGGCCGCGCTCGCCGTCTGCTCGAGCCTCGCGCTGGCGGGCGCGTCGGCGTGGTTGGTCGGCGCCGGGGTGCGCGGGCCGGACGGTGTGGAGCTCGTGGAGCTGGACAGCGATCGACGCGCGGACGGCTTCAACCAGCGCGACACCGAGGGGCGGCTGCGGATCGCGCACACCGACGTGGATCGCGACGGACGCCTGGACCGCGCGGTGGTGGTCGGGCGGGACGGACGCGTCGCGACGACGTGGTACGACGACGACGGCGACGGCATCTACGACCGCGTACGCCACGTGGACCCGGACGGGCGCACGGTCACGCTGGCCGACATGGATCATGACGGCTTCCCCGAGCAGCGGCTCGACCGGACGTCGGGCCGCCGCGACGTGCTCGCGTGGGAGTGACGAGGATGCGGGGGGTCGCGTCCGCGCTCGAAGGCCGCCTGGCCGCCGAAGGCATGTCCGCGCGAGCTCTCTGGCTCCGCGGCTGGGCCCGCCCCCTCGACCCGGCGACCTGGATGACCCTCATCGAGCGTGAGGCGCCGGTCGTGGAGGCGCTCGAGGCGGGGCTCGTGGAGCACGTCGACCACCCGGTCCTGACGCCGTTCGTGCGGCGCGACCTCCTCCGGAGCCCGATGCTGCGCCGCACCCTGCGCCTGGCTCGTCGACGAGACGCCCGGACCTGTGACGTGGCCGATCACGTCGCGCGCCTCCGAGAGCTCACCGAGCGTCGGCCGGCCCGCCTCCTCGCCCACCTCCACGCGCTGCACTACGCCGACCTCACGCTCTCGGTGCACGCGGCTCGCGCGCTCAGGCGTTCGGGCGCCCCGACGGCGCTGGTCGCTTTCAACGACTACGCACCTCGCGACCTCGGCGCCTTCCGCGCCGAGCTCGCCTCCTACTTCGCCGCGGTCCCGCGGGCGGCCGCCGGCGAGGTGCGCGAGGAGTGGGAGGTCGCCTGGTCCCTGCGCGCTGCGTGGACCCCGCGCGCCCTGCGCGAACGGACGCCCACGGCTTTCACCTTTCGCCCCTGGAGATTCCGATGAACGAGAGACGACGCTGCCAGAACCGAACCCTCGCCCGCGGGCCGGTGCTCCAGGTCGAGCAGTGCGCCGACTGCGGCGCGCTGTCGCTCCACCTGGGCGGCCTGACCCTTCGCGTGCAGGCCGACGCCGCCGAGTCGGCGTGGGCCACCCTCGGGGAGGCGCTGCATCAGCTCCACGAGTCGAGCCTGGAGACGGTGCGGCCGATCGGGCACGCGTGATCAGGGCGCCGGGCGGCGCGTCACCCAGGCGCGGGGCGCGAGGTCGTCGGGCTGGGCGGCGAGGTCGATCTCCGGGTCGACGAGGGGCGCCGAGCGGCGCCCGTTCATCGCCACCCAGGCGTCGGCGTGCACGGCGACGTCGCGCCCTCGCGCCGCCCAGCGCTCCCGCACGTGCGCCGCGTAGCGGAGCAGCATGTCCGGGCTGGTCGCCATCATGCGCCGCTGCGCGAAGGTGAGGTCCTCGGACGGATCGATCGGCCAGCGCTCACCGGTCGCGCGGTCGCGGGCCGTCAGCTCGAGGTGCCCGCTCTTCTCGACGATCATCACGTGCCAGGACCACCGCAGGCCCTCCTCGGTCCAGAGGAGCTGCCCCGGGTAGGCGTGGTGGCGCAGCGGGAGCGCGAGCTGGATCGCGAACCAGCAGGCGAGCGCCCAGGCGCCCCAGCGAGGGAGCGGCCGGCTCGGGCGCGGCGCGCCCCGCGGGAGCGAAGCCCAGAGGCGGCGCGGCCAGCTCGGCGAGAAGAAGATCGGCGTGAGCAGCGCCATGATCCAGGGGAACATCCCGAGCTGGAACATGACCCCGGTGACGAGGTGGAAGCCGACGACGCCCGCGTAGGCGAAGGGGCGCGTGCGCCGATGCAGCAGCGCGAACGGCACGGTGAGGTCGAAGACCGCCCCGCCCCAGCTCATCAGGTGCGCGAAGCCGTCGATCGTGGCGAGGGCCCCGAGCCCCGGCAGATCGCTGCGCGCCGCCAGCCAGGTCGAGAGCGGCTCCGCCTCGATGAGCCAGTCCGCGTTCAGCTTGGCGATCCCTGCGAGCACGTAGACCAGGCCGAGCTGCGCGCGCAGCGTCCAGAGGCACCATCGCGGCGCCCGGAGCGCGCCCTGCCCGCGCGCGTCGACCGAGAAGCTGCGCCCGAGCGGCATGAAACACATCAGGAGCGCGAGCAGGCTGACGAGATAGTAGTGGTTGAGGTAGGTCGCCTGATCGAGCAGCTCCACGTAGGTGAAGAGCACGAAGAAGAGCGCGATGGCCCACCGGTACAGGAGGCCGAGCGCGACCGCGAGCGCGGTGACGATCAGGCCCGCGAACACCGCGTACATGCCCCACCCCGGGAGCGGCCGGATCCAGTCGAACCCCCAGTAGGTGAAGTGGAAGGCGGGCTCGACGTAGAGCGCGCCGATCCAGCCCTTGGCCCAGAAGCGCACGGCCGCGCCCGCCATCAGCAGGCCGAAGAGCGCGCGGAAGGCGGCGAGCGACGCGGCGTCGACCTCGCGGTCAGTCTCCATCGTTGTCGGTGAAGGTCACCGTCACCGCGAGCGTCATCGCGACGTCGGCGGCGAAGAGGCGCTGCGTCTCGCGGAGCGCCTGATGGAGCTGCTCCGCTTCGTTCGTGCGCCCCTCGGTGATGCGGTCGCGGAGCGGGGGATCGATGGCCTCGGTCAGCCCGACCACGTCGTCGAGCCGGCGGGTGACGTCGGCGGCGAGCTCGGGATCGCGCGAGGCCACGTAGTCGTCGAGCCCGATGCCCTCGACGCCGCCCCGGTCGCCGGTCCACGCGTCGCGGACGCCGCGGAGGGTGGCGAGCATGCCCGCGACGTCGTGCCCCGCGTAGGGCGACTCGACCGCCTCCGGGTCCGGGGCGGCGCCGTCGAGGCCGAGCGGCTTCGAGAGGCGGTTGAGCTTCACGTCCTCGAGCACCGCGATCAGGTGATTGATCATCAGGCTCACCGACGCGTGGGGGTCGTCCGTGACCAGCATGTCGCGGTAGCCGGGCTGCCACGCCTCGACCAGGAGCGAGGCCTGCGCCGCCACGTGGCCTCCGAGGCCGGCGACGTAGGCGCAGCGCCTGGGCTCCTCGCCGAGCCGCGCGAGCAGCTCCGCGTCGGTGTGCGCCGGATCGAAGAGGAGGTACTCGAGCGCCGGCAGCCCCTTCACCGACGTGCCCGCCGACTCGAACCACGCGGGCTCGAAGGGGCCGGCGTCCCGGATCGCCAGCTCGATGTTGGTCACCCGGGTCGGCCAGAAATCCACCGCGCCGTCGATGCGCCTCTCCATCGCGGGCCCGAAGCCGAACGCCTCGGTCCGCTTGAACGCCGTCCGGGCGCCGCGCCACGCGTCGCGCGCCGCCCCGAGGGTCTCCTCGCTCGGCGCCTCGCAGAGCGCGCCGGTGGCGCCGGCGAGGGTCTCGGCCTCCGCGTCGAAGGCGCGGTACGCCGGGACGGCGACGACGTCCGAGAGGCTCTCGAGCATCGTCGCCCGGTCGTAGGCGGGCTCGGCGTCGCAGGAGGCGAGCAGCAGGGCGAGGACGGCAACCTTCTTCACAGGCTCTCCAGGAAGCGCACCAGGTCGGCGCGCTCGTCGGCGCTCATCGCGCGGAAGGACTCGCGGGCCGCCTCGGCCTCGCCGCCGTGCCAGAGCACCGCCTCGGCGAAGCCGCGCGCGCGGCCGTCGTGGAGCAAGAGGGTGTGCCCGTTCACCACCGGCAGCAGCCCGATGCCCCACAGCGGCGGCGTCCGCCACTCGGTGCCGCTGGCCTCGAAGTCGGGCCGTCCGTCCGCGAGCCCCTCGCCCATGTCGTGCAGGAGGAGGTCGGTGAAGGGCCGGATGGTCTGGTGCGCGAGCGCCTCGATGGGGTGGTCCCCCGTCTCGAGCCGGGGCACGTGGCAGCCGCCGCAGCCGGCCGCGAGGAACAGCGCCTTGCCGCGGAGGACCGACGGATCCTCCACGTCGCGGCGGGCGGGCACCGCGAGGGTGGAGACATAGAAGTCGACGAAGGCGACGATGTCCGGCGTCAGCTCCGGCTCCCCGCCCGACGGGGCCGCGGCGCAGGCGGCCTGGCCGTCCGCGCACTCGGGGTCCGGGAAGAGCGGGCTGGTCACGCCGATGTCGCCGAGGAACGCGCCCTGGTTCTGCTGCGAGAGGTTGGGCTCGTTCGCCTTCCAGCCGAAGCGGCCGAGGACCGCCTCGCCGCGGGCGGCGTCCCAGACGCGGTTGACCCGCCCGCTGACGCCGTCGCCGTCGGCGTCGTCGGGGTCGGCGAGCGCGAGCAGCGTCTCCTCGGGGATCGCCTCGAGCAGGCCGAGCCCGTACACCGGCGGGGCGACCCGTGGAGAGACGAGCAGCGCGTCGGGGAGCGGCCCGAACGCGGCCTCCTCGATGTGGATGATCGGCCGCCGGAGCGCGTAGGGCTCGCCGTCCGCGTAGGCGCCCTCGACCGTCTCCCAGGCGACGCGGGTGCGCACCTCGGGGCTGACGTCGCGGATGGCGCGCGGCTGCAGCTGGAGCCCGTAGCCGGGGACCGGGGCGGGGCCGCCCTGGGGCCCCTCGCCGGGGATCGAGACGCGGAGCAGCATGCTCAGCATCTCTTCGTCGCCCTCGGGCGGGCGGCCGCGGCCGTCGCGGTCGTGACAGCCGCTGCAGCTCCGGGCGTTGAAGACCGGGCCGAGGCCGTCGCGGCTCGTGGTCGACGCGGGCGCGGTCACCCAGTTGTCGTTGAAGAACGAGTTGCCGACGAGGAAGGTGCTGCGCTCGTCGAACGTCAGGTTGCGCGCGGAGAGCCCGTAGGCGTTGCGCGTGATGTCGAACACCGTGGTGTCGCCCCCGCTCCGGGCCTCGCCTTCTTCGGCCGCGGGCGCGCACGCGCCGAGCAGGAGCGAGAGCGCGAAGACGGAGCAGGGGCGCACGGCGTCACTCCTCGAGGTTGAGCTCGAGCTCGAAGAGCGCGCCGATCTCGACGATGGTGGTCGTCTGCGCGCGGAGCGCGTCGATCGCGGCCTGGACCTGGTCGCGGCCCGCGCCGGTGATCGCCTCGTCGAAGGGCGCCGGGATGGCCTCGGCCGCGGCGAGCGAGGCGTCGAGCTGCGCGCGCATCGTGGCGTCGAGGTCGGGGTCACGGGCGGCGACGAGGTCGCTGAGGCTGGCGCCCTCGACCACCGAGCCGTCCACACGCGCGTAGCGGCCGAGGTAGACGTTCCGGATGCCGCGCGCGTTCTCGAGGATGTCGTTGTGGGTGTTGTCGCTGAAGCAGGAGTGCTCGTCCTCCTGGTCCATCGTCATGAAGGCGACGTTCATGCGCTCGCCCGCGAGCTCGGCGCCGCTGAGGCTGCCCATGCCGATCAGCATCGCGCGGAGCCCGTCGCGCGCGTCGCCGGAGACGAAGCCGGCGCGGTAGTTGTCCTCGCTGCCGGGCGCCCAGTCCGCGACGAGCTCGCCGAGGTCCTCGAGCAAGATGTCGCTGGTGACCTGGAGGTACTGGCCGCGGCGGTCGGCGTTCTCCGCCTCGCTGAAGTCGGTCGCCGGACGCTCGCCGGGACCCGAGGTGGCCGGGTTGTCCTGGCCCCAGAGGAGGAACTCGATGGCGTGGTAGCCGGTGGTGACGTTCTCCTCGCCGCCGACGCCGTTGGCCGCCTCGAGCGAGGCCTGATCGAGGGTCACCGAGGGGTCGTTGACGATGCCGCCGCTGACGACCGTGCCCATGACCGGGTCGAAGACGTAGTCGATGACCGACTCGTCCATCGGCCAGGCGTTCAACGCGCCCTCACGCTCCGGGTCGCCCTGCTCGATGGGCCCGCCGTAGAAGCGGTAGACCTCGGTCTGCCCGTAGGGGGAGCGCGCCGCGAGCCACGCCGTGCGGGCGTCGCCCAGGCTGCCCTCGGTGGGGTCCGCCACGAGGGCGTCGAGCTGTCCATCCAGCGCCTGCGCGGTCGAGAGCGAGTCCTCGTAGGACGCGTGCACGATGTTCGCGTAGGTCTCGAGGACCGGCGCCGCCTCCGCGCTCAGATCTCCGCCACCGTCGCACCCCGCGAGCGCGAGCACCGCGCCCAGCCAAGTCAGTCTCTTCACTTCGACCTCACCTGAAAACGAATCTCACTTTCGCCGCGAAAGTGACATTCATTCTCACGGTGTCAAGCCGAGCCTCAGGCCGCGCGGAGCGTTCGCGCCCCGCGCGCCGACATGGACGCCACCTCCACCACGACGTCCCCGGGGAGACCGCCGGCCTCGAGCGCGCGGTGCGCGTCGGCGATGCGCTCGAAGTGGTAGCGCTCGGCCACCACCGCCCGCAGCGCTCCGGCCTCGACGAGGGCGCGGATCTCCTCGGTCCCCTCGGCGCTCCCGAGCGCTACCCCGCCGAGGGCGCGCGGGCCGCGGCGCAGCGAGGTGATCGCCATCTCGAGCAGCAGCCGCGGCGTCAGGTAGAGCGACAGGTAGCGCCCCGCGTCGGTGAGCACGCGCCGGAACGCGCGAAAGTGGTCGCCCTCGGTCGTGTCGAAGATCACGTCCCAGCGCTCGCCCCGGCGGGTGAAGTCCTCGGCCGTGTAGTCGATGAACGCGTCCGCCCCGAGCGCGCGCGCGAGCGCCTCGTCGCGGCTCCCGACCGCGGTCACGTGCGCCCCGAGGTGCGCCGCGATCTGGACCGCCATGCGCCCCACGCCGCCGGTCGCGCCGACGATCAGGACCCGCTCCCCCGGCTGGACCTTCGCCATGTCGCGCAGGAAGGTCAGCGCGGTGCCGGCCCCGTAGGGCAACGTCGCGCCCTCCGCGTAGGTCAGGCCCTCGGGCAGGCGGGCGATCGGGCCGTCCTCCTTGCAGACCACGTACTCGGCGTACGCGCCGTGGTCGACGGATCCGAACACGTCGTCACCCACCGCGAAGCGGGTGACCTCGGCGCCGACCGCCGCCACCCGCCCCGCGAGCATCGTCCCGCCGACCGGGTGCCGCGGCCCGAACACGCCCATCAGCAGCCGACCGAAGACGGCCGACACGCCAGGGAAGTCGGCGGCGCGGAGCCGTCGGTCGCCCTGGGTGACCGCGCTGGCGTGCACCTCGACGAGGACGTCGCGCGGCCCGGGGCTCGGTCGGTCGAGCTCGGTGGCGCGCAGGACGTCGGGGGTGCCGTACCGGGTGTGCATCACAGCTCTCATGTCTCGCTCCTCTCGGCCGAGGCCCTTCCCCGACGCACCCCCAACATGTCATGCGTTTCCGTTTCCGAAATCGGCGAGATCCGCATCCGTGATATACGTAATCGCATGGATTGGACCCGAGTCACCTTCGACTGGAACCGGGCGCGCGCCTTCCTGGTGACGGCCGAGGAGGGCTCCTTCTCCGCCGCCGCGCGCCGGCTCGCGACGACCCAGCCCACCGTCGGGCGCCAGGTCGCGGCGCTCGAGCAGGAGCTGGACGTGGTCCTCTTCGAGCGGGTGGGCCGGGGTCTCGAGCTCACGCCGACCGGCCTCGAGCTGCTCGAGCACGCGCGGGCGATGGCCGGTCACGCGGCGCGGCTCTCGCGCGTCGCCGCGGGCCAGGCGCTGTCGCTCGACGGCCCGGTGGTGATCTCGGCCGGGGAGGTCGTCGCGGCCTGGGCGCTGCCCCCGATCGCGCAGCGCATCCGCGAGGTCCACCCGGGGATCACCCTCGAGATCGTGGCCACCAACCAGACGAGCGATCTGGGGCGACGCGAGGCGGACATCGCGGTGCGGAGCTACCGGCCGACCGACCCCGAGCTGGTCGCGAAGAAGGTCCGCGAGGACGAGGGCTACCTCTACGCCACCCCGGAGTACCTCGCCTCCCTCGGTGACCCGATCACCCGGGCCGCGCTGTCGCGCGCCGACTTCGTCGCGTTCGACGAGACCGACGTGTTCCTGAAGGGCCTGAACGCGATGGGCATGTCGCTGACGCCCGCCTCGTTCCCCTACGTGTGCGCGAACCAGCACGTGCAGTGGGCGCTGGTCACCCAGGGCGCGTGCGTCGGGGTGATGCTCGCGCCGGTCGGGGACGCCGACCCGCGCGTGCGCCGCGCCCTGGACGATCTGGTGTTCCAGGTGCCCATGTGGCTGACGAGCCACCGCGAGGTCCGCACCAGCCGCCGCGTCCGCGTGGTCTACGACCTGCTCGCCGAGGCCCTGGCCGACGACCCCTGGGTCACCGCTCGAAGCTAGCGGCGAGAGGCTAGATCGGGCCGGTGGGCTCCTCGGGCGGCCTCGTCTTGCGGCCCTTCTTCTTGCCCGCGCGGCGCCCCTTCGCGTCGCGGGGGATGAGCTGCTTGAGCGCGAGGAGCTTGCCGTAGCAGACCACGTGGTCGCCGCGGAGCAGCTTCTGGTCGCCGCGCGGGTTGGGGATCACCACGCTGCCCCGCTGGACGCTGAGCACCGTAACGTCCCGGTCGCCGAGGGCCAGCTCGCGCAGGCTCTTGCCGGCCAGCTCGCTCGACGCGTGCAGATCGAACTCCGCCACGCCGTAGCCCTTGTCGAGGGTGAGGCGCTGCTTGATGTCGATCTCGGGCAGCAGGAACTGGTCTTCGATGTGAGCGACGATGCGCCCGGCCACGTCGACCTGGGTCGCCTTCTCGATGCCCTCGAGCCCGGGCGAGGAGTTCACCTCCATCACCTGGGGGCCCTCGTCCGACTCGAGCATGTCCACGCCGGCCACCCGGAGGCCCATGATCTGGGCGGCGTGGATCGCGGTGCGCTCGTACTCGGGATCCAGCTGCACCGCCTCGGTCCGACCGCCGCGGTGCACGTTGCTCCGGAACTCGTCGCCCTGGGCCACCCGGCGCATCGCGGCGATGACGTGACCGCCGACCACGAACGCGCGGATGTCCCGGCCGCGGCTCTCCTTGACGAACTTCTGGATGAGCACGTTCTGCTTGGCGCCGTGCAGGGTCTCGATGATCGCCTGAGCCACCTTCATGGTGTCGGCGAGGATGACGCCGACGCCCTGGGTGCCCTCGAGCACCTTCACGATGACCGGGGCGCCGCCGAGCCGCTCGATGGCGGGGATCACCGACTGGCGGTCCCGCACGAACACGGTGGGCGGGATGCCGATGTTGTGGCGGCTCAGGACCTGGAGGCTGCGGAGCTTGTCCCGGGAGACGCTGATCGCGTGCGAGCTCGACAGGGTGAAGACGCCCATCTGCTCGAACTGCCGGACCACCGCGGTGCCGTAGAAGGTGACCGACGCGCCGACGCGGGGGATCACCGCGTCGTAGCGGCTCAGCGGGCGGTCCCGGTAGAAGAGCTGCGGGTGGCCCTCCTCGACCGCCATCGAGAAGCGGAGCGTGTCGAGCACCCGCACCTGGTGGCCGCGGCTCAGGGCGGCCTCGCGGAGCCGGCGGGTGCTGTAGGAGTGCCGCGCGCGGGAGAGGATGACGAGCTTCATCGGGAGCTCACCTTCTTCTTGGCCTTCTTCTTGGTGGTCTTCTTCTTCTTCGCGGCCTTGTCGGGCCCGGCGGTCTTCTTCTTCGCCTTCTTGGCGGTCTTCTTCTTCTTCCGCTTCGGGGGCGCGCTCTGGAGGTAGCGGTGGGAGGGATCCACCAGGAAGTCGTGGTGGAGCGCGCTCCGGCCGAGCAGCATCCGGAAGATCATCGGCTCGCGGCTCGCGAGGCTGATCTCGATCTCCTTCTCCACCCCGCCGAGCTTCATGGTGGTGGCGACGAAGATCCGCTCCTGGGCGCGGCCGCTGCTGGAGCGCACCCGCGCGATGCGCGCGATCTTCGCCTCGACCGGGACGCGGCGGTGAGCGCGCTTGCGATCGAGGACGACGGTGAAGCGGACCCGGTTGCCGGGCAGCCGCTCCACGTCGTCCACGTGCAGGGCGCTGGTGCGCGCGCCGGTGTCGATCTTCACCCTCAGCTGCTCGACCCCCCAGTCGGGGAGCTCGATGCGCTCGGCCACGCCGATGAGGGTGCGTCCGCGCAGCGGGTCGTGCGCGTGGTCTGACAAGGGGCTCCTCCAGGGTCTGTCGGGGGGCCCGAGGATACACGAGCGTCGCCGCCGCGCCCGCGCCGGGTGCTGCGAGAAATTCGCGCACCCGGGATGCGCAATCGATGCGCGCACATCGCGCCGCGGGGGCTACGTGGATCGGTGGGTGTTCCATTTCACGGATGCCCGCGGTGGCACGCTGGCTGCACCAGGAGCGGTTCCGAATCCAGCTTGCCGAGGACGTCTCCATTCCCCCCCACCTGGGAGGACGCCGTGTCCCGACCTCGCGTGTTGTTCGTCGGCCGCCGCCGTGGCGCGCTGCTCGCTGCCGCTCGCCTCGACCTCGAGGTGCTCTTGCTCGATGACGCCGGTCGTCCCGAGCGCGCCGCCGGAGCCCACGCCGGCGCCAAGGTCGACCTGAGCGACCTGGAGTCGTGCGTGGCCGCGGCGGTGAAACTGACCGTGGATCGCCCGGTCGACGCCGTCATCGCGGTGGTGGAGCGCGCGGTGCTCCCCGCGGCCGCGATCCGCGAGACGCTGGGCATCGTCGGGCCCACCCTCGAGGACGCCCTCCCCTGGCGCGACAAGCTCGCGATGAAGCACGCGATCGAGGACGCGGGCATCCCCTGCGCGCGATCGCTCCCGGTCGAGGCGGGGACCGATCCGGCGGCGCTCGTCAGCGCCCTCGGCCTCCCGATGGTGCTGAAGCCGCGCGCCTCGTCGGGCAGCCGCGGCACGGTGGTGGCGCGCGATCTCGCGTCGGTGGCCGCCGCGCTCGAGGACGGCTGGATGGCCGAGAGCTTCGTCGAGGGCATGGAGCTCAGCGTCGAGTCCTTCGTCTCCGAGGGGCAGCCGCGCTGGGTGAACGTGACCGAGTACCTCCGGCCGGGCTGGGCCAACATCGTGCCCGCCGCCTTCGGGCCGGAGATCGAGGACGCGGTGCGGGCGCTCAACGAAGAGGCGATCGCGGCGCTCGGGGTCGAGGACGGCATCACCCACCTCGAGGCGTTCGTGCAGGTGACGGAGAGCGGCGTCGAGGTCGTCTTCGGCGAGCTCGCGCAGCGACCGCCGGGCGGCTACCTCATGGAGCTCATCGCGCGCGCCTACGACTTCGATCCCTGGCAGGCGCTGATCGAGATCGCGCTCGGGCGCGAGCCCCGCCTCCGCGAGACGGCGACGCGCTCGGCCGGCGTGTGGTTCATCCACCCCGGCGAGGGCCAGGTCCTCGACGTGAGCGGCGTCGAGGAGGCGCGCGCGGTCGAGGGCGTGCTCGCGGTGGAGTGCGACCTCGAGGTCGGCCAGACGATCAGCCGCCGCGAGGGCACCGGGCAGCACACCGGCCGGGTGCTCGTGGTGACCGGCAGCCGCGACCGGACGGCGCGGTCGCTCACCGAGGCGGTGGGGCTGCTCCGGGTCTCGACCCGCGCCGTCGCCTGATCACCAGCACACGCGCAGGTCGTACTCGGCGTCACCGAACCCGTAGACGTCGACCCGCAGGCCGGTGCCGTCCGAGACCAGCTCGCAGCGCTCCCGCGCGTCGGGCCCCTCGGAGGCGCACTCGGCCGCCGAGCCCCGCATCCACGCGTAGAGGTCCGGGTCGCCGACGCCCTCGAGGGTGACGGTGATCGCGCGCCCGGCCGGCACGTCGAGCGTCGGGTAGCGATGCACCTCGCCCGCCCAGAGCCCGCCGCTCGCGCCGCGGCACTCGCGCGAGGGCGACGGCGGCTCCTCGGCGGGCGGCGGCTCGCCGGCCGGCGTGCCCCAGGGATCGGCGGGCCGGGGCTCCCGGACCGGCGCGGGGATGTCCGGCCGCTCGGCGGGGGCGCCCCCGGGCTCGCCGTACACGCTGGCCGCCCCCTGCGCGTCGAGCGGCGTGAGGTCGAAGCGCGACGTGCGGTCTCCGTTGCACTGGGGGTAGTGCATCACGGACTCCCGATCGTAGGGCGTCAATGGGCGATGCGCGCTGTCCTCGAAGCAGGTCCCGGACTCCGGCCGCGTGTGCTCGTGCCGGAAGCCGAGCGCGTGCCCGAGCTCGTGGCGCATGATGCCCTCGAGATCGATCGGGCCGCCGCCCCCGAAGGCGCTGCCGTCGACCAGGACGTTGCGCGCCGCCCGCTCGGTGCTGGGGAAGAAGGCCCGCGCCGCGTACTCGCCGCCGCTGTCGACCGCGTTCACGTCGAACAGCACCCGTGGGTTCGACGCGTCACAGGCGTCGTCCTCGGCCGCGAGGTGATGGAAGTCGACGTCCGCCACCGCCTCCCAGGCGGCGGCCGCGGCCGCCATCACCCGGACCACCTCGTCGTAGCGGCTGCCGAAGCTCGCCCGCCCTACGCAGTAGGTCAGCTCTCGCTTCTGGGTGTCCGACCAGCGATCGTCCGCGCCGCCCACCGTGTTGAGGGAGAGCGCGTCCGCCGCGGGCGCCGCCCCCGAGCCGTAGCTCCGCTGCCGCGTGCCGATGCGCTCGTAGATGTCGCGCATCCCCTCCCGGGTCGCGACCGGCGTGTCGCCGTCCACGATCCAGACGCCGCCCTCGAAGGGCTCGCGGTAGGCCGACGCCAGGAACTCCTCGAACGTCATGTCGAGCGCGGCGCCGCGGGAGCGCACGGCGCTGGAGTCGGTGGGCGCCGCGCAGGCGAGCGCGGCCGGGAGGACGACGAGCAGGCGGAGACGCATGCCGCCGGGCAGTGCAAGGAGCGTGCACCGCCCTCACAGGCGACGAATCCGCGCGTCGAGACCATTCCGCGCGGAACATCCGAGGCGCCGGGGCCAACTGGCCCGAGCCCGCCGACCTCACCGCACGCCGGGCGCCTCGTGACCGGACTTGGCCACGTACTCCGCGTAGCCGCCGCCGTAGACGTGCGGGCCCTCGGGGGTCAGCTCGAGCACGCGGTTGGACACCTGGCGGAGGAACTGACGGTCGTGGGAGACGAAGAGCATCGTGCCTTCGAAGCCGGCGAGGGCTTTCACCAGCATGTCCTTGGTCTCCATGTCGAGGTGGTTGGTGGGCTCGTCGAGCACCAGGAAGTTCGGCGGCACGTAGAGCATCGACGCGAGCACCACCCGCGCCTTCTCGCCGCCGCTCAGCACCCGGCAGGGCTTGTCGACGTCGGCGCCGCTGAAGCCGAACGCCCCGAGCAGCGTGCGGAGCGATCCGCCGGAGGCCTTGGGGTGGTCGCGCTCCATCACCCCGAGCACGGTCAGCTCGGGATCGAGCAGCTCCATCGCGTGCTGGGCGAAGTAGCCGAGCGTGACGCTGGCGCCGATGGTCACCTCGCCCTGGTCGGGCTGGCTCTGACCGGCGATGAGCTTGAGGAGCGTGCTCTTGCCCGCCCCGTTCACGCCCATCACGCACCAGCGCTCGAGGCGCCGGATGAGCAGGTCGAAGCCGTCGTAGACGACCTTCTCGCCGTAGGCCTTGGCGACGTGGTCGAGCTTGGCGACGTCGTCGCCCGAGCGCGGCGGCTTCATGAACTCGAAGTCGACCACCTTGCGGCGCTTCGGGGGCTCGATGGTGTCGATCTTCTCGAGCTTCTTGACCCGCGACTGCACCTGCGCCGCGTGGCTCGCCCGCGCCTTGAAGCGCTCGATGAACGCGCGCTCCTTCGCGAGCATCGCCTCCTGCCGGGCGAACTGCGCCTCGAGCTGGCGCTGGTTGATCTCGCGCTGCTGCTCGTAGAAGTCGTAGTCCCCCGAGAAGGTCGTCAGCTCGCCGCCGTCGATCTCGACGATCTTGGTGACGATGCGGTTCATCAGCTCGCGGTCGTGGCTGGTGAGCACGAGCGCGCCTTCGAACGCCTTCAGGAACGACTCGAGCCAGAGGATCGACTCGATGTCGAGGTGGTTCGTGGGCTCGTCGAGCAGCAGCGCGTCCGGGCGCATCAGGAGGATGCGCGCGAGCGCGACCCGCATCTTCCACCCGCCCGAGAGCTCGCCGACGTCGCCGTCCATCCGGTCGGCCTCGAAGCCGAGCCCGGCGAGGATCTCCCGGGCGCGCGCGTCGAGCGAGTAGCCACCGAGCTCGTCGAAGCGCGCCTGCACCTCGCCGAAGCGCTCGAGGATGCGGTCGAGGTCGTCCGCCTTGTCGGGGTCGGCCATGTCCCGCTCGAGCCGCTTCAGCTCGCGCCCGACGTCGGCGACCTCACCGGCCCCGGCGATGGTCTCCTCGACCACGCTCCGCCCGGACATCTCGCCGACGTTCTGGTCGAAGTATCCGACCGTCACGCCCTTGTCGACGACCACGGTCCCGCCGTCGGGCGCCTCCTGGCCGACGATGAGCCGGAAGATGGTCGACTTGCCCGAGCCGTTCGGGCCGACGAGCCCGACCTTCTCCCCCTGGAACACGCTCATCGAGGAGTCCAGGAAGAGGATCTGCTGGCCGTGCTGCTTGCTGACGTTGTCGAGCCGGATCACTGCGGCGCGCACCCTAGCGCCCTCGCCCTCCCCCCACCACTCCCTCGAACGCCCCCTCCCGAAAGCCCTCCACCGCCCCCCTGGCCCCTCTCGTCTCTCGCAGAGAGCGGCGGGGGCCGCAGGCTGGAGCCACGCCGCCGCGACTCGATCGCCGGCCGGCTCGGCAGCTGCTTTTTTCTCTCGCAGAGACGCAGAGACGCAGAGAGGGGCGAGGGCCGCGGGGTGGAGCCACGCCGTCGCGACTGGATCGCTGGCCGGCTCGGCAGCTGCCTTTTTGGGCTCTCGCCAAGGCGCAGAGCCGCAAAGTAGATCGGGGGCGACGGGATGGAGCCACGCCGCCCGACTCGGTCGCCGGCCGGCTCGGCAGCTGCCTGTTCTCTCTCGCAGACGCAGAGACTCAGAGACGGGCGGGGGCCGCGGGGTGGAGCCACGCCGTCGCGACTGGATCGCTGGCCGGCTCGACGGCTGCCTTTTGGGCTCTCGCCAAGGCGCAGAGCCGCAAAGTAGATCGGGGGCGACGGGATGGAGCCACGCCGCCCCGACTGGATCGCTGGCCGGCTCGGCGGCTGCCTTTTGGGCTCTCGCTAAGGCGCAGAGCCGCAAAGTAGATCGGGGGCGACGGGATGGAGCCACGCCGCCCCGACTGGATCGCTGGCCGGCTCGGCGTCTGCTCTTTTTCTCTCGCAGAGACGCAGAGACGCAGAGAGGGGCAGGGCCGCGGGGTGCGGGCCGACCGGAACCCGCCGGCCAGCCGCCACCCCGCGGCCACCCGCCCCTTGGCGCCTTTGCGCCTTTGCGCGAGCCCAATTGCTCCCCAAGCGAACCCGCAGATCGCGCGCAGCCCGGAACCCGCTGGCCAGTCACCACCCCGCTGCCCCTCTGCGGCTCTGCGCCTCTGCGAGAAATTCACCCAGCCCCCGATTCGCCCCCCGACCGGAACCCGCCGGCCAGCCGCCACCCCGCGGCCACCCGCCCCCTTTGCGCCTTTGCGCCTTTGCGCGAGCCCAATTGCTCCCCAAGCAAACCCCGCAGATCGGGCCCAGCCCGGAACCCGCCGGCCAGCCGCCACCCCGCTGTCCCTCTGCGACTCCGCGCCTCTGCGAGAAAATACCCAGCCGCCGATCCGCGCCCCGACCGGAACCCGCCGGCCAGCCGCCACCCCGCGGCCACCCGCCCCTTGGCGGCTTTCCGTCTTTGCGAGAGCCTAATTGCCCCTCGAGCGAATCCCGCAGATCAGGCGCAGCCCGGAACCCGCCGGCCAGTCACCACCCCGCTGCCCCTCTGCGACTCTGCGCCTCTGCGAGAAAATACCCAGCCGCCGATCCCCGCCCCGACCGGAACCCGCCGGCCAGCCGCCACCCCGCGGCCACCCGCCCCTTGGCGGCTTTGCGTCTTTGCGAGAGCCTAATTGCCCCTCGAGCGAATCCCGCAGATCAGGCGCAGCCCGGAACCCGCCGGCCAGCCGCCACCCCGCTGCCCCTCTGCGACTCTGCGCCTCCGCGAGAAAATACCCAGCCGCCGATCCCCGCCCCGACCGGAACCCGGCGGCCAGCCGCCACCCCGCGGCCACCCGCCCCTTGGCGGCTTTGCGTCTTTGCGAGAGCCTAATTGCCCCTCGAGCGAATCCCGCAGATCAGGCGCAGCCCGGAACCCGCCGGCCAGCCGCCACCCCGCTGCCCCTCTGCGGCTCTGCGCCGCTGCGAGAAAATACCCAGCCGCCGATCCGCGCCCCGACCGGAACCCGCCGGCCAGCCGCCACCCCGCGGCCACCCGCCCCTTGGCGGCTTTGCGTCTTTGCGCGAGCCTAATTGCCCCTCGAGCGAATCCCGCAGATCAGGCGCAGCCCGGAACCCGCCGGCCAGCCGCCACCCCGCTGCCCCTCTGCGACTCTGCGCCTCTGCGAGAAAATACCCAGCCGCCGATCCGCGCCCCGACCGGAACCCGCCGGCCAGGCACCACTCCGCGGCCCCCCGCCCCCTTGTGCGGCTTGGCGCCTTTGCGAGAGCCCACCTGCCCCAATCGATCAAGCGGCGCTGAGGCCGCCGTCCACGGTGAGGACGGTGCCGGTGATCCACTCGGCGTCGAGGAGGAACTGGGTGGCGGCGGCGACGTCCTCGGGGGTGCCGAGGCGGCCGATGGGGTGCAGCGTTCGGAGGGTCTCGAGCTGGGCGGCGACCGCGGCGTCGACGTCCTCGGGGGGACGAGCGCCGGGAGGGAGGCGCAGGGCGCGGACCATGTCGGTGTCGACGACGCCGGGGGCGACGACGTTCACGCGCACGCCGCGCGGGGCGAGCTCGAGCGCGAAGACCTGGCTCATGCGGATCAGCGCCGCCTTGCTGCCCGCGTAGACCGCGGTCTCGAGGGCGCCCTTGAGACCGAGGGTCGAGGCCACGTGCACAATCGAGCCCGGTCGGTCTCCGAGGTGGCGCGCGAGGTCGCGGGTGAGCACCCAGGGGGCGCGCACGTGGAGCGCGTGGGCCAGCGCGAGCTGCTCCTCCTCGATGGCGTCGAGAGGCGCGTGCTTCGCCACGCCCGCCGCGTGCACCAGGCCGTCGAGCGGGCCGAGGGTCGCGGCCGCCGCCTCGATCACGCCCGTCGGATCGACGAGGTCGCGGGCGATCACCGCGGCGCGCGAGGGGGCCACCGCGGCGAGCTGCGCGAGGCGCGCCTCGTCCCGGGCCACCAGGGCGACGTAGCGGCCGGCCTCGAGGAGGCGACGCGCGATGGCGCGGCCGATGCCCCGGCTCGCCCCGGTCACGACGATGCGCTCGGGCGTCATCAGCGCGGCGCCGCGGTGGGGATGAACGGGGGGAGCGGCCGCACGTCGGCGGGATCGCCCTCGACCTCGACCTCGTCCTCCGGGATGAACGGGGGCGAGTCCACGCAGAGGATCGACTGCCAGCTGGAGGTCGGGTTGTCGTAGCGGTGCGCCGCCTCCTTGGGCCAGCGGAACACGGTGCCCGCGGGCACCTCCTTGCCCTGGCAGAGCAGGCCGTCGCCGAGCACCAGCTCCGACTCCTGCATCGTGCGGTGCACGTGCAGCGGGATGCCGCGACCGGGCGCGACGTTGAGCCGGTAGATGCCGACGTGCTTCGTCTCGTCGAGGATGTCGACGGTGCCGAAGGGCTTGGTCTCGTGAGTCAGGCTCACGTCGGCGGCGTCGCGGGTCACCTCGAGGGAGGGCACGCCGTGGCCGGCGAGCGCGAAGGGCTTGGTGAGCCGCAGCTTCACCTCCTGGATGCGCGCGCGTCGCTCCCCCGGCGCGGGCGGCGCGAGCAGGAGCCGGGTCAGAGCGCGCGCGGCCGTCTCGAGCATGTGGAACTGGCAGCTGCGCAGCAGGAACGCGATCTGGTTCGCGGTGGCTGCGTAGTCGACGGTGTGGGCGAGCTTCTCCTTCTCGCCCGCGCGCCGGGTGTCGAGCGTCATCGAGACGTCGACCTCGAGCGGCTGCACGCGGTGGCGCTCGTGTGGGTACACCCCGACCACGCAGTCGACCCGCAGGCCCTCGATGCGGATGACGTCTCGCGCCTTGCTCATGCCGACAATCTGGGGCCGTCAGGGCACCGTCGTCCAGCCGGCGATGGCCGGGTCCGCCGTCAGGTCGATCTCGTAGTGCGCGCCGGGGTCGCCCATCGGGTTCCAGGGCTGGGCGCCCGCGGGCACCAGGATCTTCCACTCCTCGGCCACCACCGCGTTCACCACGTGCGCGCTGAGGCGCAGGCGGGTCGGGCAGCCGAGGGCGGCGAGCGGCACGCGCACGCTGATCGCGCTGGTCGACGGGAAGACGTCGGTGCCCGGCACCAGCGGCGTGGCCCGGTCGGTCCAGCTCATCGCCGGCGTGTAGACGCCGTCGTAGGCGATGCCGCCGGCCTCGTCCTGGCGGCGCACGGCGACGAGGTGGGTCGCGGTGAAGGGCAGCGCGGGCACCAGGCTCGAGTACTCCTTGCCGGTGCCGGGGCTCGCCGCGCCCAGCGGCCCGGCGCTCGCCTCGAGGTAGACGTGAAAGGGCTTGAACGGGTCGGAGAAGCCGCTCGAGACGAGGGTGAGGTAGAGGTACTCGCGGTCCCAGGTGAGGCCGAGCTGATCGCCGGGCCCGAAGGGCGCCATCGGGCTCAGGATCTGCTCGCTCGGGTAGCCGGCCAGGTCGCCCATGCCGTCGAGCGGGACGGTGTCGCCGGGGTGCACGCCGGGGCAGCCGCCGCCGGTCCCGCCGTCGACCACGCCCGCGTCGCCGGTCCCCGAATCGGTGCCCGCGTCACCCGGGCCCGCGTCGCCGTCGACGCCCGAGTCGGGGTCGCCGCCCGCGTCCCTCGCGACGCCGCCGTCGTCGGTCACCACGCCGGAGTCGCGCCGGACGCCCGAGTCGACCAGGGGCACGAACGCGTCTTCGTCCGAGCCGGCGTCGCGGCCGGCGTCGCCGCCGGCGCCGTTCGCCGCGCAGCCGACGGCCAGGAGGAGGATCGAGAGGATCGAGAGGCGCATGGGGCTCTCCGCGGGCGAGGGGGTAGAGAGTGACTCGCTCCTGAGTGTCGGACACTGTATCAGCGCGCCTCCGCGGCGGCGAGGCTCGCCAGACGGAGCTATGGTCCGCGCCGCGATGAGCCAGAAGAGCCGGATCTCCGCCTTCCGCCCCGTCCCCCGCACGGGCGTCATCTTCGTGACCGCGGAGGCGCAGGCGCGCGGCTTCGACGCGAGCGACCCCGAGTGGTGCAACCTCGGTCAGGGCCAGCCCGAGACCGGCGCGATCGAGGGCGCCCCCGAGCGGGTGACGAGCCTCGAGATCCGCCCCGAGGATCAGGAGTACTCGCCGGTCGCCGGCCTCTGGGAGCTCCGCGAGGCGGTCGCGTCGTTCTACAACCAGCGGTACCGCCGCGGCATGAAGAGCCAGTACACCGCGGAGAACGTCGCCATCGGCGGCGGCGGTCGGGTGAGCGTGATGCGCGCCTGCGCGGCCATCGGCTCGGTCCACATGGGCCACTTCCTCCCGGACTACACGGCCTACGAGGAGCTGCTCGACGTCTTCCGGCGGTTCACGCCGATCCCGATCCTGCTCGACCCCGAGCGCGGCTACGACTTCTCGCTCCGCGAGCTGCGGCGCGAGATCATGGGCCGCGGCCTCGGCGGGCTGCTGATGAGCAACCCGTGCAACCCGACGGGCAAGGTCGTCCGCGACGGAGAGCTCGCCGGCTGGGTCTCCCTCGCCCGCGAGCTCGACTGCGCGATGCTCTTCGACGAGTTCTACTCGCACTTCATCTGGAAGGGCGACGGCAGCGTCAGCGCGGCCGCGCACGTCGAGGACGTCGACGCCGACCCCGTGATCCTCTTCGACGGCCTCACCAAGAACTGGCGCTACCCCGGGTGGCGCGTGTGCTGGACGCTCGGCCCGAAGAAGGTCATCCGCGCGGTCTCGAGCGCGGGCTCGTTCCTCGACGGCGGCCCCTCGCGGCCGATGCAGCGCGCCGCGATCCCGCTGCTCGACCCTGCGCTCGCCGGCCAGGAGGCGGCGGCGATCCGGCACGTCTTCCGCGAGAAGCGCGACCTGCTCGTCCGCGGCCTGCGCGAGCTCGGGATCCGCTTCGACCTCGAGCCCGAGGGCACCTTCTACGCGTGGGGCGACGTGAGCGGCCTGCCCGAGGGCCTGCGCACCGGCGAGGAGCTCTTCCGCGCCGCGCTCGACGAGAAGGTCATCGTCGTGCCCGGCAACTTCTTCGACGTCGACCCGGGACAGCGCCGCGGCGGCCGCCCCAGCCGCTTCCGCTCCCACGTCCGGTTCAGCTTCGGCCCCTCGAAGCCCACCCTCGAGACCGCGCTCGAGCGCCTCGGGAGCCTCGTCGACCGCCGGCGGTAGCAAACCGGGGGCCTCGCGACGGCGGTCTCGGCAGCGCTCCGCGATCAGGGCGTGTCGTCGACTGCGGCGCCGGAGACCGGGGCAGCGCTGTCGTTGCCCGCGCCGTCGTCGGCCGCCGCCGCGCCGGTCTCCGCGCCGGCCGCGCGCTGGGACACGACCCAGCCGATCACGCCGAGGCTGACCAGGATCACCAGCACGCTGATCACCGCGACCGTCCGACCGGATCGCTTCTTCCCGATCTCCAGGTCGTCGAGGTCGTCGTCGGCCGCGGCCGCGAGCAGCGCGTGCATCTCCTCGCTCGGCGTGCGCTGGCGCGGCGGGGTGCCGGCCTTGGGCCAGCCGCCGGTGGTCGCGGGCTCGCGGCGGTCGAGCTTGGGCTCGGCGTCGGCGAGGTCGGGCACGATCTCGCGCAGCCGCCGGGCGATGTCGGTGTGGCGCACGTGGTGCCCCTCGCGCGCGGCGAAGGTCAGCAAGGCGGCCTGCATCTCGTCGGCGCTCTGGTAGCGCTCGTCCCGGTTCTTCGCGAGCGCCATCTGCGCGATCACGTCGAGCTCCGGCGGCACGCTGCCGTTGACGGTGCGGATGGACGGCACGTCCGGGTCGAGCACGATGGCGGCCACCGTCTCGTACTCGCTCGCGCGGTCGTAGAGGCTCTGCCCGGTGAGCGCCTCGTAGAGGCTCACCCCGAGCGAGAAGACGTCGCTCCGCCCGTCGAGCGGCTGGCCCTGGTACTGCTCGGGCGAGATGTAGGCGAACTTGCCCTTGAGGTTGCCGGCCTCGGTCTTGTGCTTGCGCTCGGTCGCGGCGGCCGCGACCCCGAAGTCGAGGAGCTTCGCGACCCCGTCGAAGCCGATCATGATGTTCTCGGGGTTCACGTCCCGGTGCACGATCGACAGCGCCCTGCCCTCCTGGTCGGTGCAGGTGTGCGCGTGATGGAGGGCCCCGGCGATGTCGGCGAAGATCTTGGTCACCATCGGCACCGGGAGGGCCCCGCCGACCCGGTCGACCAGGTCGCGCAGGCTGATCCCGCGCACCCACTCCATCGCCAGGTAGAAGCTGCCCCCCTCCTCGCCGAACTCGTAGATCGGGCAGATGTTCGGGTGGCGGAGGTGCATGCAGAGCTTCGCCTCGTGCACGAACATCTCCACCATGCGCTCGTCGTTGGCGACGTGCGGGAGGATGCGCTTGAGCACGAGGTGACGCCCGACCGTGTGGGGCCCCTGCTCCCGCGCGAGGAAGATCTCGGCCATGCCGCCGGAGGCGAGGCGCCCGATCACGTCGTACCGCCCGATCTGCGCGACGGGCTCCAGTCCTGCCAGTGAAGCCACTGTGATCCCAGTCTATCAGCCCGGGGCCCGCGGGGTTCTGCCGCTTTTTTCGGGGGTGTGCGCATGTAGGATAGCGTCGCACGCATGGCCACACCCGCCCTCGCCCGCGTCGACCTCCAGACCGCTCCCCTTCGCGCCCCCTCGCCGTTCATCAAGTGGGTGGGCGGCAAAGGCCGGCTCCTCACGCAGCTCCTCCCCCTGCTGCCGCGGGGCGTCGAGCGCATGCGCCACGTGGAGCCCTTCGCGGGCGGCGCGGCGATGTTCTTCGCCCGCCGCCCCGAGCGCGCGATGCTCTGCGACGTGAACGAGGCCCTCGTCGAGACCTACCGCATGGTCCGCGACGACGTCGACGCGGTGATCGGCGCCCTCGAGCCGCTCGCCGCCGCGCACGGCAAGGAGGCCTACTACCGGGTGCGCGAGCGCTACAACGCGACCCGCCACGGTGAGCACGGCCCGGGCCGCGCGGCGATGTTCATCTACCTGAACAAGACCTGCTTCAACGGCCTGCACCGGGTGAACAAGAAGGGCGAGTTCAACGTGCCGGCCGGCCGCTACAAGAACCCGCGCATCATCGACGCCGAGGGCCTCTACGCGGCGAGCGCGGAGCTTCGGAACGCCGAGCTGCGCAACGTGCCCTTCGAGGCGCTCCTCGAGCACGCGCGCCCCGGTGACTTCGTCTACCTCGACCCGCCCTACGAGCCGGTGAGCCGCACCGCGAGCTTCACCAGCTACGCGCGCGACGGCTTCAGCCAGGACGACCAGACCCGCCTCCGCGACGTCTTCGACGCGCTGACCCGCCGCGGCTGCAAGTGCATGCTGTCGAACAGCGACGTGCCCTTCATCCGCGACCTCTACCGCAAGCACCGCATCGACACGATCGCCGCGCCCCGCGCGATCAACTGCGACGCGAGCAAGCGCGGCTCGGTGACCGAGGTCGTCGTCCGCAATTATTGAGACGCGCGCTCTTCGCTGCCGGCGGTGGAGACGCCGCTGGCGCGGAGGAAGTCGATGACGACCTCGTTCTCGGTGCGGAGGATCGCGTCGGGGGTCGAGCTCTCCTCGATGCGGCCCTGGTAGAGCATGCTCACCCGGTCGCCGATCTCGAAGACGCTCGCCATGTCGTGGGTGATGATCAGCGAGGTCACCCCGAACTTGTCGGCGGTCTCCCGGATGAGCTCGTCCACGCGGCGCGAGCTGATCGGGTCGAGGCCGCTGGTCGGCTCGTCGTAGACGAGGACCTCCGGCTCGAGCACCAGCGCGCGGGCCAGCGCGGACCGCTTCTGCATCCCGCCGGAGATCTGCCCGGGGAGCTTGTGCGCGGCGTCGGCGACGCGGAAGTCGCTCAGGCGCTGCATGACCCGGTCGTGGATCTCCTTGCGGCTCATGTCCGTGTGCTCGCGCAGCGGGAAGGCGCAGTTGTCGAACACGGTCATCGAGTCGAAGAGCGCGCCGAACTGGAAGACCATGCCGAACTTGCGGCGGGTCGGGACCAGCTCCCAGTCGTTGAGCGGCACGATGTCGAGCCCGTCGACGAGGATCTGACCGCTGTCCGGCGACTCGAGCCGGAGGAGCTGGCGCGTGAACACGCTCTTGCCGGCCCCGGAGCCGCCGATGATGATGTTGATCTCGCCGCGCCAGATGTCGAGGTCGACGCCCCGCAGCACCTCGTGCTCGCCGTAGCTCTTGCGCAGCTCGCGCACGCGGATCTGGACCGGGTCCTCGCGCCCCTCCTTCGTGCCGTCGAGGACCTTCTTCTCGCTGCCGAAGAGGCCCATCAGACGCCCACGCCCTGGCCGAGGATGACGGCGGTCAGCACGTAGTCGAGGACGAGCACGGCGACCGAGGCCTGGACGACGGCGCGGTTGGTGGCCTGGCCGACGCCGGCCGCGCCGCCCGAGGCGTAGAAGCCCTGGCGGCAGGCCACCATGGTGAGGGCGGCGCCGAACACGGCCGACTTCACCAGGCCCTGGCCGACGTCGGAGGTGTCGACGAACCACTTCACGCGCTCGACGAAGATGCCGCCGTCGATGCCCATCAGGAACACGCCGACCACGTAGGCGCCGACCAGCCCGACCATGAACGCGAGGAGCGCCATGATCGGGGTCGCGATGGTGGCCGCGATGACGCGGGGCACGATCAGGAACTGGATCGGGTTCACGCTCATGGTGGTCAGCGCGTCGATCTGGTTGGTGACCCGCATCGACGCGATCTCGGTGGCCATCGCGCTGCCGGCCCGGCTGGTGATCATGAGCGCGCTGAACACCGGGGCGAGCTCCCGGCTGAGGGCGAGGCCGATGACCGCGCCCACCTGGTTCTCGGCCCCGAACTGGCGGAAGCCGTCGACCAGCTGGAGGCTGAAGACGCCGCCGACGAAGATGCCGCTGAGCCCGACGATGAAGATCGACTGCACGCCGAGGAACTCGATGTGCTCGATGACCAGGCGGAAGCGGTAGGGGGGACGGATCCCCCACATGAAGGTCTCGTAGACCAGCCGGGCCATGAACCCGACCTCGGCCACGAAGGCGATCGGCCACGCGAAGAGCCAGGCCAGCGCCTCCAGCGCGGCCTTGCCCCAGCCCGGCTGCTCCGGCTGCTGTTCTTCGGGCGTCTGCTCCGCCGCCTCCGCCATCCCCGGGTGATACCACGGGGGCGGAATGAACGCCGCGAGGCGGGCCGTCTTGACCGCGATGCTCGCGAGAAGTAGCCGTCCGGTCGTGGCGCCCCCCGTGCAAGTCCGTCCCACCCGGGCGGAGATCGACCTCGACGCCCTCGCGCACAACCTGCGCGTGGTCCGCGACCGGGCCGCGGCGGCGAAGGTGCTCGCGGTGGTGAAGGCCGACGCCTACGGACACGGCCTCGAGGCGGTCGGGCGCCGGCTCGCCGAGGAGGGGATCGACGGGCTCGGCGTCGCCCTCGTCGAGGAGGGGCTGCTGCTCCGGGAGCGCGGGGTGACCGTGCCGATCCTGGTGCTCAACGGCATCTACGACGGCGCCCACGCCGAGACGCTCCGCGCCGGCCTGACCCCGGTGGTCTACGACCTCGAGGACGTCGAGCGCTTCTCGCGCGCGGCCGGCATCGGCACCGCGGACATCCACCTCAAGATCGACACCGGCATGACCCGGCTCGGGGTGCCCGACCACGAGCTCGATCCCTTCCTCGACGGGCTCGAGGGGTACCCGAACGTGCGGGTCAGCGGGCTGATGACCCACCTCAGCTCCGCCGAGGACGACGCCGAGGCCACTCGCGCCCAGCTCGTGCGCTTCGAGGCCGCCAAGGCGCGGGTGATCGCGCGCGGCCACCGCCCCCGGCTCGTGCACGCCGCCAACAGCGCCGCGACGCTCTTCCGCGACGAGGCCCGCTTCGACATGGTGCGCGCCGGGGTGGTGCTCTACGGGGTGATGCCCGGGCCGACGCCGGACCCCGAGCTCCGCCCGGTGATGCGCGTGGTCACCTCGGTGGCCCGGGTGAAGACCTTCCCCGCCGGCACCGCGGTGGGCTACGGCCGCAGCTGGACCGCGCCGCGCGAGAGCCGGATCGCGACCCTCGCCATCGGCTACGGCGACGGCTACCCGCGCAGCCTCTCGAACCGGGCCGAGGTGCTCATCCGGGGCCAGCGCTGCCCGGTGGTGGGCCGGGTCTCGATGGACCTGACCGGGGTCGACGTCACCGACCTCTCCGGCTGCGAGCGGGGCGACGAGGCGGTGGTGCTCGGCGCGCAGGGGGGCGACGCGATCACCGCCGAGGAGCTCGGCGAGCGCGCGGGCTCGATCAGCTGGGAGATCCTCACCCAGATCTCGCCGCGCGTGCCCCGCGTTCAGAGATAGACGTCGTAGTCGAAGTACGGCCGCCGCACGAGGCGCCGCAGCGGGTAGAGCGGATCCTCGCGCCAGAGGCGCAGCGCGAGCGGGAGCCCGACGCGGAGGCGCGCCGCCTGCTCGAAGCGGGTGAGCCGGACCCGCGCCTGCCGCTGCTTCGCCTCCCAGCCCAGCCCGCCGATCTCGTCGAAGGCGGCGTAGCGGTCGAGGAACGCGTAGCGCCCGGTCGCCGGTCGAGGCCGGGCGGACAGGCCGAAGACGCCCTGGCGCATGTGGGCGGGCGAGCCCTCGACCAGGTCGAACTCCGACGCGCCGACGGTGGTCAGGTAGCCCGCGACCTCGCCGAGGAAGCGCATGGTGTCCACGTGGTCCTCCCGCGTCTCGTGCGGGAAGGACACGATGAACAGCGCGTTGACGCGGATCCCGTGGGCGTGGAGCAGCTCGAGGCGGCGCCGGATCTCGCCGAGGTCCCGGCACTTGCCGATGTTCCACTTCTCGCGGAGGCGCTCGCTCGCCGTCTCGACGCCGATGGAGAGGAAGCGGCACCCCGCGCGGGCCATCAGCGGGATGAGCTCGGGATCGAGGCCGCTGATGGTGCCGAGGCCGCCCCAGGCCACGCCGAGCTCGCGCCGGATGAGGCCCTCGGAGAGCGCCGCGATCGCGTCGGGGTCGTTGTTGATGTTCGACTCGCCGAAGTAGATCGAGTCGACCGCGTGGTCGCGCCGCAGCCGGGAGAGATCGTCGAGGACCTTCTCGGTCGGCGTGTAGGTGAAGCGCACGTTGGTGTAGTCGCGGCAGAACGAGCAGCGGTAGCGACACCCTCGCGTGAGCAGGTAGGGCAGCCAGCGCCGGCCCTTGAGCCCGAGGCGCCGGTAGCGCTCCACGTCGACGCCCTCGAACACCGGGCAGGCCTTCTCGTCGAGCGGCACCGACGCCGGCCGCGCGAGCCGACCGCGGGTCTCGACGCCCTCGATCCCCTCGAGGGGGCGCCCCTCGGCCAGCGCGCGCATCGCCGGCTCTCCGTCGCCCTTCACGATGGCGTCGACCGCGTCGAGCTCGAGCAGGTAGCCGAAGTCGGAGCGCTCGAAGATGGGGCCGCCGAGCACGATCAGCGGCGGCCGCGCGCTCTCCTTGAGGCGGCGGGCGAGGCAGAGCGCGGGGCCGAGCGCGGTGTCGAGGCAGAGCGAGAAGCCGACGACGTCGTAGCGATCGAGGCGCCCCTCCCGGAGCAGCGCCTCGGTCGCGGCCGCGATCGCGTCGTCGTGGTCGCCGTCGAGGTGGGCGCGGAGCCGATCCGGGTTCGCGTAGAAGGGATCGAGCGGGAAGCGCCGCCCGACCCGCCGGCGGTTCTCGAAGCGCACCGCGCCGCAGAGATCGAGGGTGTCCAGCGCGTAGCCGCGGGCCTCGAGGTCGCCGCGGAGCACCGCCGGGCCGAGGTTCGCCATGGGCGAGATCGCGCCGTCGGGGAGCGGCGGGGTGACGATCGCCATCCGGGGGCGTGGAGACGCGGCTACCATCGAGGCCGACGCTCACTCTACAGTGACGACCGGGCCCGCGCAGCGGGTCCCCGCCCGGAGCCCCGACATCCTTCGCGCCCGCGCTCGAGCCCTGTTCTCGCACGTCTCCGTCCGGGGCGCGGGCGTGCTGATGCTCGGCTCGTTCGTGGCCCAGGGGCTCGCCGCGCTCGCGATGCCCGCGCTCGGCCGCCTCTTCGACCCGGCGGACTTCGGCGTGCTCGGCCTGGTGCAGGCGCTCGCCCTCCCCCTCGTCGCGGTCGCCGCCCTCCGCTACGACGTGGCCATCCTCCTGCCGGAGCGCGAGGAGGACGCGGCCCGGGTCACCGCGCTGGCCCTCCTCTCCAGCCTCGCCACCGGCCTTCTGACCCTCGGCGCCGTCGCCCTCCTCCGCCGCCCGCTCGCCGAGTGGCTCGGCAGCCCATCGCTCGCCGACTGGCTCTGGGTCTGCCCGGCCTTCGTCGCGGTCGGCGGGGCGCACTCCGCCTGGAGCTTCTGGGCCACCCGCTGCGCGCGCTTCGGGGGGCTCGCCGGCGCGTCGGCGAGCGGGAGCGTGGCCACCGTGGCGGCGCAGATCGGCGCCGGGCTGCTGCGCACCGGCGCCGCCGGCCTCGTGCTCGGCCAGCTCTTCGGCCGGCTGCTCGGCTGGGCGGCCCTCGTCGTCTCCTCGCCCCGCCCGCGCCCGGGACGGATCACCCCGAGCGCGCTCCGCCGCGCCGCCAGCGGCTACGAGGACTTCCCGCGCTGGCAGGTCCCGGCCGCGCTCCTCAACCACCTCACCCAGCACCTGCCGACCTACGCGCTCGGCGCGGTCTTCGGCGAGGCGGCGGTCGGGCAGTGGGCGCTCGCGGCGATGCTGCTCAGCGTGCCGACCCTGCTCGTGAGCGGCGCCATCCGGCAGGTCCTCTTGCAGCGCTTCGGGGAGCTCCGGCGGGCCGGCGAGTCGCTCTGGCCGCTCGCCCGGCGGGTCACGCTCGGCCTCGCGGTGGTGGGGATCCCCATGGCCGCGGTCGCGGCGCTCGCCGCGCCCTCGGCCTTCGAGTGGGCGCTCGGCGAGACCTGGCGGCCGGCCGGGAGGCTGGCGCAGCCGATCGTGCTCTGGCAGCTGACCGCCCTGGTGAACGCGCCGGTGGCCGCCGCCTACCCGGTGCTCCGATTGAACCGGCTGATCTTCGGGTGGCAGCTCGTGACCGTCGTCGGGACCGGCGCCGCGGTGACGCTGGGCGCGCGGCTCGACCCGACCGCCACCGTCGACGCCTTCTGCGCCGCGACCGGCGCCGCCAACCTCGCCATCCTCGCGCTGGTCCTGCGGGCCAGCGCGCTCAAGGGCAGGGACCGAGGCGAGGCCGGATGAGCTCCGCCCGCGAGTCGCCGAGGGGCCGCACCTCGACGATCACGCTGACCGGCCGGGTGGTGAAGTCGAACAGGTCGACGCTCCGCAGCGCCTCGTCGCTCCCCGGCGCGATCTCCCCGTCCCACGCGACGTGCTCGAGCGCGCCCTCGCGGGTCCGCACCGTGACCCGCACCGGCGCCTCCCCGCGCGTCCGCACCGCGGCGTGGAAGCAGGTCCCGCGCACCACGGTGATCGGCAGCTCCGCCTCCGCGCCGGCCGGGCCCACCAGGAGGTCCTCGCCGCGGCGTCGGCCCGCGCCCCGGAGGATCAGCGCGCCGGTCTCGTCGGCCTCGGCGAGGGTGCGCCGCGCGGTGCAGCGGTCCAGGCGCGGCCGCACGATCTTGGCGTAGTCGTCGCCGTAGGCCTCGCCGGGGCGCGTGCCCACGCGCAGGAGCACCGACCGTCCTTCCCAGCCGTCGAGGGGCAGCTCGAAGCGGCGCTCCTCGCCACCCGGCGGGATCGGCGCGCGGCGCAGCAGCACCCGGTCGGGCAGGTCGAGCACGTGGGCCTCGACCTCCACCCCGTCGGATCGCTCGGGCGGCGCGGCGACGGAAGCGCCGAAGAAGAAGCAGGTGTCGGGGCACGGCGTGATCGGGAAGGTGACCTCGGCGAGCTTCCGGTTCGGGGGCGAGGGCTCGAGGTCGAAGTGCTCGGGCCCGGGGCTCGGCGATACGTAGCGGGCGAACGCCTCGCCGCCCCGCAGCGCGTCGAGCAGGTCGACCCGGCCGTCGCAGGTGGAGGGCGCCGGCGCCGGCTCGCGCTCGAGGCGGAGACGATCGACGCGGGCGATCTCCAGGCGGGCGACGTCCGGCGAGGCGACACCCCGCGCGCTCACCCGGAGCGCCAGCGTGTCCGCCTCCCGCGGCCGAGGCGGGCGCCGCCCCGTCATCCACCAGTGCTCGGCCGCCTCGGGATCGGGGCTCACCTGCACCCGCGAGGTCTCGCCGATCATCACCTGGTAGAGGTGATCCCACTCGCCGACCGGCTCGCCGTCCGCCTCGAAGCGCCACTCCACGTGCGGCGCGCCGCCCGCGAGCACCCTCCACCGCGGCACGTCGATCCGCAGCGCCACCTCCACCAGATCGGTGCCGCGCACGCGCTCGTCGAGCCGGACCCGCACCTCGGCCGGCAGCGCGAGCTCGCCGCCCAGCGCGTCTCGCGCCACCGCCCGCCGCTCGACCGCGAGGGGCCGCGCGCGGCGCCGCATGCCGAGGAGGCCGGCCCCGAGCCGGCGCTCGACCGCGTAGCGCTGGGCCACCCGGACGAAGTCGGGCCCGAGCGCCCACGAGTCGCCGGGGTAGTCGTAGGTCTTGAGGGAGTAGACGTAGTGCGGGCAGTCGGCGCGCTCGATCGCGTCGGCGAGCTCGGTCTTCATGCGGTGGCTCCAGCGCATCGCCAGCTCGCTCGGGCCGCGCAGATCGGCGAACGGGTGCACCAGGCTCATGTCCGCGCTCGCGCCGATGCAGGCGTCGGGGTCCTCGGCCGCGCGCTCTCGGGCCCAGGCGATGGCGGCGCCGTGCTCGGTCCGGTAGCCGAGGTCCGGGCGCTTCTCTCCCCGGGCGAGCGCGGCGAGCTCGAGCCCCACCCGCGGGTGACCGGCGAGGTTGCTCGGGTAGGTGCCGAACCAGCCGACCACCGCGACCGACGCCAGCACGCCCGAGAGCAGCCGGCGCGCCCCGGGCAGCGCCGGGCTCGCCCCGCCGGCGAGGAAGAAGAGCACGACCAGGGCCGGGATCATCGACAAGATCATGTGCCCTTCATCGGCTCGGATGAGCCCGAAGGACACGGCGGGGAGCGCGCCGCCCAGCCAGATGGCGTCCAGCCGCGCCCGTCCGCCGCCCGGCTGCAGGCGGGGGAGCGCGGCCAGCGCGAGCGAGGCGAGGAAGACCCCGGCGACGTTCGCGGGCGGCACCGCGACCCGCCACTCGGTGGCCATGTGCGAGCTGTAGGCGCCGGCGAGCGCGCGCTGGGCGAGCAGCGCCTCCACCGGGTCGGCGCCGAGCGCGCGGGCCAGCGCCGCGACCCCGGCGAAGCAGACCAGGCAGGCGCCCCCGAAGCGCGCCACCCTCGCGAGCGCCGGCCGCACCGGATCGCCGCGACGCCACCGCACCGCGAGCTCGAACCCGGCCGCCGCGGCGACGCAGAACCCGATGGCGTAGAGCCGGTCGAACGAGACGAGGCTCGCCGCGGCGGTGACGGCGGCGGCCGCGAACGCGCTCCGCCAGGGCCGCGGGTCCTCTCCCTCCTCGAGCGCGCGAGGCGCGTAGAGGAAGAGGACCACGAGCGGCAGGAACCCGCGGAAGGTGGCCACGCCCGAGGCGTTGCTGAGCGTGGCGCAGCCGACGAACACCGCGACCCGCGCCCAGCCGGCCGGGACGAGCTTCAGCGTCAGCGCGAGCAGCAGCCCCAGCGTCGCGAGGTGGAAGACGAGGTAGAGGAGCGCGAGCGTCCAGGGCGGGTTGCCCTCGGCGAGGGTGGCCGCGACCCAGCCGAAGGCCTGCCAGAGCGGCCCGCGCGGGTAGTGGAAGTCGAGCCCGCTCCAGTCGCCGCGCGTCGCCTTCCACGCCAGCTCCAGGCGCCAGCTCGCGTCGATCGGATCCTCGGCGTGCGCGCGCAGATCCCACACCTCCGCCTGCAGCACGGCCACCCCGACCGCCGCGAGCACGAACCAGCCGACCGCCAGCCCGAGGCCCCAGCGCCAGCCGCGGCGGCCGCTCACTCGCCCTTCTCCAGGCGCACGAGGCGACGCCGTCCGAGGCCCACCACGCGCGCGGGCGGGCCGCCGAGGGGGCGCCAGGTGTCGGGGTCCGCGAGCACCGCGCGCACGAGCGGCAGGTGCCCGTCGTGGGAGAAGAGCGCGCCGCCCGGGGACAGCCGCGGCCAGATGCCGCGCAAGCAGTCGCGGGTGGAGGCGGCGAGGTCGACGTCGACGAAGGCCACCGCCACCGGGCCGCGCTCGCGGGGGAGCGTGTCGGCGAAGCGGCCCGCGATCACCTCGCACACCGCCGGAGCGCCGAATCGCGCGAGGGTGGCGCGCAGCTCGCGCTCGCTCGCCGCGTAGGCCCCGGCCTCGAAGCGCGCCGGCCCCGCGGACCGGCTGCCGAGCACGTCGGCCTCGTCCATCACCTCGTCGTTCGGCGGGATGCCCTCGAAGCCGTCGAACACGCGCAGCCGCCGCCCGGCGCGGGCGCAGGCGAGGGACAGCTTCGCGGCGCTGCCGCCGCGGTAGGCCCCCGCCTCCACGACGTGGCCGGGCACGTCGAGGCGCAGGATCGCGTCGGCCACCTCGAACACCTCGGACTGCCGGTGCGGGCAGTCCACGAGGGCGGTGATCCGATAGAAGCGCGCGGCGAGGGCGGCGCGGCCCGGGCCCCCGGCGAGGAAGCGGGCGAGCGCGGGCAGCTCGGCCGGCGCGTGTCGCAGCGCATCGGGCGCCCCGCGGAGGAGCGCGGCCAGGCGCCCGCTCATCGCGCCATCCAGACCGGCACGAGCCCGCCGCCCCCGCCGAGGTAGCGGAGCAGCCCGCCGCGCTCGTCGTAGCGGCTGAAGACCGCCGCGAGCCGTCCGTCGACGAACACCGGGCTGAGGTCGGCGTGGGCGCCCACGACCCGCCCGCCGGGGAGCAGCAGCTCGAGGGAGGGCGGTGTCAGGCGCTCCTGCAGCACCGCGTCGCGCGCGCGGATCGCGGCGTCGACCTCCCGCGTCCAGCGCTCCGCCGGCGTTCGGTCACCGAGCACCACCCCGCGCCCCCCGTGCCCGATCATCGGCTTCAGCACCAGCCGCGCCCGATGCCGGATCGCGAGCTCCCGGAGCGGCGCCCGATCCCCCTCGAACGACGCGACCGCCTCCGGCGTGGTCCGGCGCGTCCAGGCGACGTGCCGCTCGAGCGCGTCGAGCGCCTCCGCGTCGACCACGCCGCGCAGGGCGCCCTCCGAGACGAGCGCGAGGAAGCCCTTGTGGAAGAGCGCCTCGTAGGGCGCGGGGTGCACGATGGCCGCCCCCCGGGTCAGCGCGCGCCAGCGGGCGAGCTTGTAGCGGGCGCGCTCGGCGGCCGAGGCGAGGGCGAGGGGCGGCGGCTCGGCGGTGCTCTCCTCGCTCAGCAGCGTGATCGCCTCGCCGTCGACCTCGAGCCGCCCGCGACGGAAGGAGACCGCGCCGCAGGGCACGCGGCGCGCGGTCACGCCTCTCGCGCGCAGCGCCTCGACCAGCGCGTCGGCGTCCCCGCAGCGCGCGCCGGGGTGATCGAGCTGCGCCGCGCGCGCCGGCCTCGCCCCGAACCGGGCGCGGTGACGACGCAGCAGCGCCTCGGCCAGCGCGTCGGCCGCCCGCGGCGCCGCGCACCCGGAGACGAGCGCGGCGAGGGGCTCGGCGCTCGCCTGGGCCAGCCCGTCCATCACCGCGCAGAGCATCGCGCCGACGTTGAGCTCGAAGACCCGCGGCGATCCGTCGATCCAGAAGGCGTCGAGCCGACAGCGGGCCACCGGGTCCGGCTGAGCCACGCGGTGGTGCGCGAAGAACGACGGCACGCCGAACGCCGCCCACTGCGCCTGACGGATCCCGAAGCGACGCCCCACCCGCGCGAGCGCACGCGGGCCCGGGCACAGGCGGGCGGCGAAGCGCGGATCGGCGCGCGCGGCGTCGAGGGCCTCTCGCAACACCACGTGCGTCGCTCGACCCAGGCCGTCGAGCGCCTCGGTCACGGAGGGCGGCAGCAGGATGGGCGAGAGCGCGACGCGGCGACCGATCGGGGTGGTCCCGGCGCGGACCGGCGCCAGTCGCTCCTCGAGGGCGCGGAGGGCGGACGGCCCGAGACGCTGCACCGGCGCGACCGCGGCGTGAATGGCGGCGGGCGGCGTCATCCCGGCTTGCGCGCGACGAGGATGCACCGCGGGCTGTCGGCGGTGAAGGGCTCGGCGTCGAGGGAGCCGTAGAGGCGCGGCCGCTCGAGCCCCGCCGCCTCGAGCAGGCCGACGAGCTGGTGCGGCAACGTCATGCGGAGCCGGGTGGTGCGGCGCTCGCCGCCGACGCGCCAGGTGCCCACGAGCGTGCCGCGCAGGAAGTCCACGTGCGTCGCCTCGATCGAGATGGCCTCGCCGCTGCGTTCGTGTGGATAGCGCTCGTTAGGATAGCGCTCGTGCGAATGACGATGGCGCCGTCGCAGGCGCCGACGGATCCGCTCGCGCAGCCCGATACGGCCACCGTCGCGCAGCACGCGCACCAGGTTGAAGGTCTCGAGCGCGAGGCGGCCGCCCGGACGGAGCGCCTCGACGGCGCGGCCGATCAGCGCCGCGTCGAAGGCCTCGTCCGCGTAGCCGAGGCTCGTGAACCAGTTGAACGCGGCGTCGACCGGGCGGTCCGGCACGAAGCGGGTGGCGTCGGCGGCGACGAACGAGGCCGGCAGGTCGCGCGCCGCGTCGCGGGCCGCGTCGACGTACTCCGGGTTTCGATCCACCCCCACCACCTCGACGCCCTCCCGGGCGAGCGCGAGGGCCAGCCGACCGGTCCCGCAGCACTGATCGAGCGCGCGGGCGCCGGGCCCGAGCGCGAGGTGACGGGTCAGGAAGGCCGCCGTCGCCGCGGTCGTCGCCGGGTCGATGCGGGCCAGACAGACGTCGGCGTAAGTCGCATCGAAGAACGACTCCCACCACGCGGTCGACTCGCCCATCGACCTTGCAGTGTGCCCGAATTCTGAGACCATGCCGCGAGGTTTCGGTGCGCCCCCCCTCCTCTTCCAGCGTGCTCTCTCCGCTCTGGGACGAGTGCAGCGCCTGGGCGCACAGCTGGGGCGGCCTGCTCCCGCCGGGCTGGCTCGAGCGGGGGCGGGCGTCGATCGAGCGGCTCGCGGCGCGGCGCACCGCGGTGGGCCTCGCGCGCTCGGAGACGATGACGCTGCGCTACACCGGCCGCGACGTCTACGCGCGTCACGACCTCGCGAAGCGCCTCGGCCTCGGGCCCTTCTCCTCCGAGGCCGCCGCCGACGCAGACCTGGAGGTCGTCGAGCTCCTCGCCTCGGACGCCGCGCGGCGGCGGCGCGAGGGATGGCTGATCGCGCCTCACTTCGTGCGGGCCACCGTCGACCTGCGCATCTCCGCGAGCGAGCGCTGGGACCGCGAGCGCCGCCGACGCGCGGCCGCGATCCTGCGCGACCTCGAGGCGCGGGTCGACGAAGGCGGCGAGGGCTTCGACCGCTTCTACGACACGCTCTACGCGCCGACCACGCGCGCGCGCTTCGGCCCCGGAGGCTACGTGGCCCGGCGCCGTCACCTCCGCCGCCTCGCGCGATGGGGCTTCCTCCTGCACGTCGACGAGGGCGGCGAGCGGCTCGGCTCCGCGCTCGTCGCCCGCCTCCACGGCCGCGACGCGCCGCTCGAGGTCAAGGTGTGGGGCGTCACCGATCCCGCGCGCCGGGTCCGGGCCCACGAGGCGATGTTCGTCTTCGCGATGGAGGAGGCGCGCCGCCGAGGCGCGACCCACCTCGGCCTCGGCCTCGGCTACCCCTTCGCGGCCGACGGCTCGCTGCGCTTCAAGAAGCGCTGGGGGGCCACCCTCGCCCTCCCCCACGACGACCCCCGACGCTTCGCCGTCCGCGCCCTCGCCCCCGCCGGCCTCGAGGCCCTCGCCGCCCACCACCTCGTCGTCGTCGACGCGCGCGGCGAGCTGCTCGCCCTCGGCGCGCCCGAGACCCCCGGCCTGCGCTCCGTCCCCGCCCCCAGAACCGCGGAGGAGCTCCGCGCCCTGGCCCGCGCCTGATCGGGAGGAAGGGAGGAAGGGCGCGGGTGCACGCGGGTGCACGCGCAACAGGGGAGAGGGGAGGAAGGAGGGGAGGAGGAGCGCAGACTCTGCCGAGGCAGAGGTCCGTACGAGAGTTTGTCGATTCGAATAGGATCGTCCCCGTCACGCCCGCCGCCCAGGCGCAACAGGGGAGAGGGGAGGAGGAGCGCAGACACTGCCGAGGCAGAGGTCCGTACGAGAGTTTGTCGATTCGAATGGGGTCGTCCCCGTCACGCCCGCCGCACGCAGCCCCTGCCCAGCAAGGACAGGCGGCCAGCTCGCGCAAGGCGCGAGCGCGAGCCGCAGGGGACCCAGCGCCCCGCGCTGGGGTCGGGGCCGAGCGGAGCGAGGTCCCGGAGTGGGCAGGGGGGGCCCCGCGGAGCCGGCTGACCCGTCACTGCGGAGGGTGCGGAGCACCCGCAGCGGGGACGGGTCTGACGGCGCAGCGGGGGGGCGGGGGCGGACCCGCCCCTGCCCAGAAAACTCAGAACGCCCAGCCTGGCTCGGAGCCGCAGGGGTAGACGCGGGGGCGGGTGAAGACGCCGTGGCCGCCGCCGGGGCTCTCGAAGGGCCAGGCGGAGAAGATGAGGGTGGCGTCGCCGCCGTCGGCGAAGGGGGTCAGCGCGAGCTCGGACTGCATGACCGGCGCCTCGCCCGGCTCGAGCACGAGGCGGCTCAGCCACCAGACCTCACCCTCGTGGCGGACCGCGACGAGCACGCCGACGGGGCCCTCGTGGTCGCGCGCCGAGAGCTCGACGGCGAGGCACGGGGCGGGCTCGCGGGTCACGCGGAGGGGGAGCTCGACCCGCGCGGGCTCGGCCGAGGCGGCGAAGACGGGGACGCGCAGCTCGTCGCCTTCGACGTCGATCGCGGCGCCCTCGGGCACGGTGGCGGCGCGGCCGTCGTGGAGCGCGTGCACCAGGCTCTGCAGGGCGACGCAGGGGCCGACGCGGGGGCGGCGGAGGGAGACCACCTCGCCTCCGTCGGACTCGACGATGAAGGCGAGCGTGGCGGGCTCGCCCGCGAGGCGCTCGAGCGGGATCTCGAGCGGCTGCCGCCAGCGCGGCACGAGGTCGCGCTCGGTCAGGGTGCGGCGGCGGCCCGACGCGTCGGCGAGGATCCGGAAGCGCGCCTCGCGCCCCTCCACGAGCCCGACCTCCGCGTAGAGGCAGGCCCCGGGGCAGGCGGTGATGGGGGCGGAGACCCAGGTCGGGCCGCGGCGAGCGGAGAGCGTGAAGCCCTCGGCCTCGGGCGCCGCCCTGGCGCTCCCGGTGAACCCGGCCCGCCACGCCTCGAAGGGCCGCGCGCCCTCGCAGGCGACGTCATCCGCAGGCCCGTCGGGCGGCGTGAGCGCGAAGGCCTCGAGCGGGCGCGCGCCACCGTCCCCCGCGGTCCGTGGGTGCCGGAGGACGAGGTGGGTGGCCTCGGCGCCCGGCGACGGCGTGTCCTCGAGCCAGCGGCGCGCGGCGGCCCGCGCCGAGGGGGCGACGAGCGCGAATCCGTCGGCCCTCGCCTCGAGCGGCCTCGGCGCGTCGAGCGGGCCGCCCGGGCCCTCGAGCCACACCTCCACCGTCGCGCCCGGGGCGGCGAGGCGGAGCGCGATCAAGGCGTCGCGTCGGACGGGCGCGCCGAGGGGGAAGACCGTCTCCCTGCCTCCGCGTTCAGCGGACGGGCCGAGCCGGATCGGCCGCCGCTCGATGGTCGCCGGCGCCGCGCGGCGCGCCCACCCCGAGGTGGCGTGCGCGAGCCGGCCGACGCGGGCGTAGCGCTCGACGAGGGTGAGGAGCTCGGCCGGGGGCCACGCTGCCGCCGTCGCGTCGAGGCGGAGCGGATCGGCCCGCGCCACCGCCCAGGGGCACGGCTCGCTCGAGGTCGCCGCCGACAGCCAGAGCGGCCGGGCCCGGCCCTCGCTCGCGAGCCGCTCCGGGCGCAGCGCCCCGACGGTGGACACGCAGCCGTCGCGCTCCCTCATCCAGCCGGTGACGCCGTCGGGGACGCGGACCGGCGCGGGGTCGAGCGCCGCCGCCTTCGCCCGGGGCGCGGCGCGGAGCGCGGGCGCGAAGGCGACCCCGAGCGCGAACACCCAGGCCACCACCCACGCCATCGGCCGCGCGATCGTCGTGGGTCGCGCTTCATCGGCCGCGGTCCAGGCGGACGCGAGCGCGAGGCCCACCGCGAGGGGCCAGGCCGCCGCCCATGGAGTGAGCCCGGGCGCGAGCAGCGCGCCGATCGCGGCCGGTGCGAGCAGCGCGACCACGAGCCGAGCGCCGCGGTCTCCCCACGCCCGGCGAGCGGCGAGCCAGACGAGCGCGGCGGCCGGGATCGCCCAGGCGGCGGGCACGAGCGCGGCGAGGGAGAGCCCCGAGGTCGCCGACCGGACGGCGACCGGCGCACAGCCCGAGGCCGCGAGGACCGTCAGCGCCGCGCCGACCACGCAGGTCGCGGGCGCGAGCCGGCGCGCGGCCTCGGCCCGCGCCGCGCGCGTCCAGCCGTGCAGGAGCGCGGCGCCCAGGAGGGCCAGCCCCGCGATCCCGGCCCAGGGCGCCCAGGCCGCGGCGAGCGCCAGCGCGACGCCCGCGCCCCAGCCTCCGGCCCGGCTCGGCCGCGCGCCGCCGGAGAGGCGCGCCGCCGCGGCCCAGAGGAGGAGCCCCGCGATCCCCTCGAGCTCGGCGGCGAACGCGGCCACCGTGGTGAGCAGCAGCGCGAGCGCGCGGGCCGCAGGTCGCGCGGGCGCCCAGCCTCCCCAGGCGACGCACGCCGCGACGAGCGCGCCCCAGAGCACGCCGAGCGCGAGCGGCGGCTCGGCGGCGCGGAGGCAGAGCGCGGCCAATGCCTGTGGGAGCGGGCCGACCGCCGCCGGGACGGTGAGCCCGGCCGTCCCCTCCGACGCCCACGCGGCCGCGTCGAGCGCGGCGGCCCAGCTCTCCGGCACCGGTTCGCCGCGGAGGAGATCGCGGGCGATCAGCCGGCCGCGGAGGGCCCCGGCGCCGACGCAGGCCGCGGCCAGCGCCAGCGGGGCCAGCAGATCGGTCCAGCGCAGACGGGGGGACATGGGACCTCGGGAGCCGCGCCACCGTACACCAAGCGCACTTCGCCCCGGTGGTTTCGAGCCGATCGGCGCGATAGGGTTCCGGCCGATGCAGATCGAGGTCAACGGAGAGGCGCGCGACGTGGGCGACGGAGTCACCGTGCGCGCCCTGCTGGAGCAGCTCGGGCTGGGCGACACCCTGGTCGCGGTCGAGCGGAACCAGGAGATCGTGCCGCGCCGCGAGCACGCCACCGCGCAGCTCGCGGACGGGGACCGGATCGAGATCGTGCACTTCGTCGGAGGCGGTTGAGATGAGCGAAGACGTCCTGAAGATCGGCGCGCACACCTTCCGCTCCCGGCTCTTCGTCGGGACGGGCAAGTACCGGGACATGGACGAGACGCGGGCCGCGCTCGCGGCCTCGGGCTCCGAGGTCGTGACGGTGGCCGTGCGCCGGGTGGACCTCGGCGCGCAGAGCGGCGAGAGCCTGATCGGGCACCTGCTCGAGAAGGAGTACGTGATCCTGCCCAACACCGCCGGCTGCTACACGGCGGACGACGCGGTCCGGACGGCGAAGCTGGCGCGCGAGATGCTCGAGACCGATCTCGTGAAGCTCGAGGTCCTCGGAGACGAGCGCACTCTCTTCCCCGACGTGCCGGCCACCCTGCAGGCGGCCGAGGCGCTCGTGAAGGCGGGCTTCACCGTGCTGCCCTACACCAGCGACGACCCGATCACCGCCAAGCGGCTCGAGGAGCTCGGCTGCGCGGCCGTCATGCCGCTGGCCGCGCCCATCGGCAGCGGGCTGGGCATCCGCAACCCCTACAACATCGAGATCATCCTCCAGCACGCCGGCGTCCCCGTCATCGTCGACGCGGGCGTCGGCACCGCGAGCGACGCGGCGGTGGCGATGGAGCTCGGCGTGGACGGGGTGCTGATGAACACCGCCATCGCCGGCGCGAAGGACCCCGTGCGCATGGCGGGCGCGATGCGCAAGGCGGTCGAGGCGGGCCGCGACGCCTACCTCGCCGGCCGGATCCCGAAGCGCCTCTACGCCACCGCGTCCTCTCCGCTCGAGGGCGTGATCGGCTCGACGCAGGGGTGAGCGTCCCCTTCGTCCTGACCCTGATCACGCCGCGGGCGCCGGACCTCGCCCGCCTCCGCGACGCGCTCGCCGCCCTCCCCCCGGGGGCGGCCGCCGTGCAGCTCCGTCAGCCCGACGGCGCGACCCGGCGCGCGCTCGCCCAGCCGATCGCCACCCTCTGCCGCGATCACGGCGCGGCGCTGCTCGTGAACGACGATCTCCCCCTCGCTGCCGCGATCGGCGCCGACGGAGCGCAGCTCCCGGAGCGCGGCCCGTCGGTGGCGGCGGCGCGCGAGGCGCTCGGCGAGGCCGCGTGGATCGGGGTCTCGAGGCACGACGCGCCCGGCCTGCGCGCGGCGCGGGACGCCACCTTCGCCCTGCTCTCCCCCGTGTTCACCGTGCCGGGCAAAGGCGCGCCCCTCGGCGTCGACGGCTTCGCGCGCGCCGCGCGCGGCGCCCCCCTCCCGGTGCACGCGCTCGGCGGCGTCACCGCGGCCTCGGCCCCCGCGCTCCGCGACGTCGGCGCGAGCGGCGTGGCCGTGATCCGCGCCGTGTTCGACGCGAAGGACGCCGCCGCCGCGGCCGCCGCCCTGGCCGCCCCGTTCCTCGCTTGAAGTGAACGCGCGCGAGCCTCCCCGCCCGTCGCCGATCGTCCCGAGAACCTTGCTCCCGTCCACTCCCGGACGGCATGCTCGACCCTCGTGCGCGACTTCACGAAGGGCCTCCTCAAGTTCCTCGGCGCGGTGCTGGTCATCGCCGGCGTCGCCGCCGCCGTGCTGTACTTCTTCTTCGTGCGCGTGGTGGAGGTCGGCCACAACGCGATGGCGCCGACGATCATGATCGGCGATCGGGTGCTCGTCTGGCGCGGCCACGACTTCGACCTCGGAGACGTCGTGCTCTGCCCGCACCCCGCGCAGCCCGGCCGGTTCGTGATGGGCCGCGTGGTGGCGCGGACCGGTCAGACGGTCGAGATCACGCGCGGTCAGCTCGTGATCAACGGACAGGCGCCCGATCGCGATCTCCGGGCGGCGTTCGAGTTCTACGACGCCGAGCGCGGCGAGTCGTACGAGGTCGATTGGGGGGTCGAGTCGATCCTCGACCACGACTACACGTTCATGAGCCGCACGCGTCGGCGGCCGATGGAGATGCGGCCCGCCACCGTGCGCGGCGCGGCGGTCTTCCTGCTGAGCGACAACCGCTCCTATGGCGGCGAGGACAGCCGGACCTTCGGGCAGGTGAACGTGGCGACCTGCGAGGGCGAGGTGTTCATGCGCCTGACCGCCGCGGAGGCGCCGGCGGAGATCCCGCACGGCCACCTCGACTTCATCGAGTAGTGCAGGTGGACAGCGGACGCCTTTGCGGGGAGAGTCCGCGCATGCGTTCGCCGTTCGCTCTCGCCCTCGCGCTGCTCACGTCGCTGCCGCTGGCCGCGGCCGCCCAGGAGGCGGAGGCGCCGTCCGAGGATCAGCCCGCGCGCGCCACCGAGACGGTCGCCGAGGGGCAGCCCCGCTACCTCGCGGCGATGCGCTCCGAGCTCGAGGCGATGCGCGCCGCCGGCGCCCGGTGCGAGGCGCTCGACGCCCAGCGTGGACAGTGCCGCTTCACCACCCGCGGCGCCACGACCGGCCGCGAGTTCGAGGTGGAGCTCGTCTACAGCGACCGCACCGACACGATCTACTTCTACGTCGAGGACTACCTCACCGCGCCCGCCGACGCGGGCTCGACCCCCGCGGTGCTGCGTCGCCTGATGGAGCTCAACTGGAGCCTCCTGATCGGCAAGTTCGAGTGGGACTCCACCGACGGCGAGGTCCGCCTCGCCATCATCCTCAACACCGACTCGAACTTCGATCGCCGCGCGTTCCGCAGCTCGGTCCGCGCCATCGGCCAGCTCGCCGACCGCTACCACAACGAGCTGTCCCGCATCGCCCGCGGCGAGTAGTCCCGGCACGACCTGGCACGGAGCGTGTAGTCTGGGCGGCCCATGCCAGTCCCAGCACGTTTTCGCCGGTCATCTCGCCCCCGCTGGCACGACCTGACCCAGCGTCCCCTGTCGACCTGGCACATCGTCGCGCTCCTCCTGCTGACCGCGAGCCCCGCCCTCGCCCAGCCCGCCCCCACCCCGCCGGAGCCGGAGCCCAGCCCGAGCATCGACTCGGACGCGGACTCGGACGCACAGCCCCAGGAGGCGGCCTCCTCCCTCTCGCCCCCGGTCGAGACCGCCCGCGCCCGGCTTGCGAGGGAGCCCATCGAGCGCCCCGCGCCGGCCACCGCGCCCCGCACCCGCTTCTGGCGCATGCCGCGGGAGCTCGTCCGCCGCCCGCTGACCTTGCCGCAGGCGGTGATCCGCTTCGACAAGGGCCTCGCGTTCAGCGTGTTCGGCACCCGCGCCTACGGCACCGGCACCTTCGGCTTCGGGGTCGGCCTGCACGACGACTTCGAGCTCGGCGCGACCCCGGTCGTCGGCAACCTCGGCCCCCCCTCGTTCGACCAGCCGAGCGTCTACGCGCGCGCCCGCGCGCTCTCGGGCGACGTGCAGCTCGCCGTCCGCTCCCGGGTGTGGGTCCCGCTCTGGGGCCAGCAGCCCACCATGTGGGAGGTGGCGGTGGAGCTCGCCGCGACCTCGGGCTTCTTCAGATTCGACGCGGCGCTCGAGTACGCCCTGCTCTTCTCGGACCCGCTCCACCAGCGGATCGGCGCGCCCCTGACCGCCACGCTCCAGGCGGGCCCGAACGGCTTCTCGATGACCTCGGGCCTCTACGTGTACAACGACTTCGACGACGTCGACGTGCCGCTGCTGTTCGCGTGGACCTACGCGTTCCGCGGCTTCCAGGGCCCGCTGGCCGACGCCCGCATCGAAGGCGGGATCGCCGACCTCTCGCGGGCCGAGCAGCACTGGCTCATCCGCTGGTCGCTCCGCTTCTACGCCTACCCCTGATCAGTCCGCGACGAGGCGGACCGGGACGGCCAGATCGACGTACTGCGCCTGCCAGCCGCCGGGCCCCGCGCCGAGCGTGACGCCGGAGCCGAGGGCGCGCGCGATGCACTCCGCCTCGGGCGCGTCCCCGAGCGAGCTGAGGGCCACGTCGGCGCGACGGACCTCGCCGCTCCGCGCCTCGATGTTCAATCGCACGACGACCTGCCCCTCGGGGGCGGCCCCGCGGGCCACGCCCTCGGCGTGACAGCGACCGATCGCGGGGCGGGCCGCGCTCAGGGCTCGCTGCCAGCTCTCGGGGGCGGACGCGCCGTTCTCGAAGCGCGCCTCGCCGATCGCGCCGCGCGGCCCCTCGCCGGGCACCGCGAGCGCCTCCCGGTCGTCGAGCCACGCGCGCAGGCGATCCGTCTCGCTGCGCGCGAGCCGCTCCTCTCGCGAGGTGAGCAGCTCCGCGAAGGCGAGGTCGGCGCGCACGATGGTCACCCCGTGGGCGCCGCGCACCAGGCACGGCTGCCGGCCCGGATCGTCGAAGCCGAGGAAGAACCCCAGCCGCAGCCTCGCGCCGGCCCGCGCCGCCTCCCGAAGCGCGCTCGCGGTCTCCTCGTCGGCCTCGAAGCCCACCGGCTCGAGGCCCCCGATCAGGAGCGAGACCCGGCCGTCGAGCGCGGGCAGGTTGCGTCGCGTGCTGACGTGCAGGCGCTCGGCGCGGTGCCGGCCGAGCTCCCAGCCGGGGTCGACCTCGATGACGTAGAGCCGGGCGTGACGTCGATCGCGCGCGGTCTCACACGCCTCGTGGACCGCGTCGAGCCGCTCGAGCGACACGGCGTCCGCGGAGGCCGCGTTCGGGACGCAGAGGAGGAGGCACGCGAGGGTGAGGGCCCGACGCATGCCCGGAAGCTGACGCCGGCGACCAGGAGCGTCAACAAACTGGAGCGGACGGGGCAGCGGGGCTCACCGCGCCAGCGCGCGCCACGCCGCGCCCACGCTCGCCTGCACGACCTGGGTGGCGAACGCGGGATCGAGGCCCTCGATGGCGTCCGGGCCGGCGGCGCAGTGGTAGCGGTCGTAGCGGAACTCGGAGGTGTCCGTGATCATCACGCCCGGCGCGCCGATGTCCCAGAAGGGCGAGTGATCGGAGCGGCGCAGATCTCGGGTGGCCGGAGAGCTGAGCAGGCTGTCCGAGAGGAGCAGCGGGATCACCGGGAGGCCCACGCGCCCGCCCAGCTCCACCAGGTCGTCGGCCAGCGAGGCGCTCTGGCCGCGGTCGCCGACCACCGCCAGGAAGTCCCCGCGGCGCTCGTTCGCCTCGATCTGCCGGACCTGCGACGGGAAGACGACCTCGAAGCCCGAGGGGATGGTCTGGCTGTCGGGCGCGTCGTCCCGGTAGCCGATCATCTCGTAGACGATGTTCGCCCGCAGGTCCTCGCCGGTCATCTCGGCGCGGGCGGCGTAGGCGCGGGAGCCGATCAGTCCGCGCTCCTCCTCGTCCCAGCACGCGACCACGAGGGTGCGCTCGTGCTCGGCCGTCACCAGGACGCGCGCCGCCTCGAAGAGGCCCGCGACGCCGGTGGCGTTGTCGTCGGCGCCGGGGCAGTCGACGACCGAGTCGTAGTGCGCCGACAGCAGGACCCGCTCGTCGGGCGCGGCGGTCCCCGCGCGGGTGCCGATCACGTTGACGCCCGTGCCGTAGTCGTGGAGCTCGACCTCGAAGCCCAGCTCGCCGAAGCGGGTCGCGCAGAGCTCCCGCACCGCGGCGTGGTGCGCGGTCCCGGGCGGGCGCGGCTCGGCCAGGACGGCGAGGTCGGCCTCGTAGCGGCTCTGCTCGACGCAGGCCATCGCCGCCTCGGCGCCGTCGTTCCCGCAGGGCGGCAGCGGCGGCGGCCCGGAGTCGGGCGGCGCCACGCCGGTGTCCCGAGGGCCGGCGTCGGCGCCGGCGTCCTCCGCCGGCTCCTCTCCGTCACACGCGCAGGCGGCGAGCGCGAGCAGCCCGACGAGCAGCCACCTCACGCGACGATCCCGTCCAGCGCAGCCAGGTGCGCGGCGGCGAGCTCGGCCACCGGCACGCGGAGGGCGTGCTCGATGTCCACGTGCTCGCCGGCGACCTCACCGATGGCGGCGAAGGGGACGCCGTGCTCGGCGCAGATGGCGGCCACCGCGTCCCGGTCGGCCTCGGCGAAGCTCACCACCACCCGGGTCGGCTCCTCCGAGAAGAGGCGCGCGGCGGCGGGCAGCGAGGCGTCGCCCGGCAGCGAGACCCGGCAGCCGAGCCCGGAGGCGAGACACGACTCGGCGACGCAGACGCCGAAGCCGCCGTCGCTCACGTCGTGCGCGCTGGAGAGCACGCGGGCCTTGGCGAGCGCGAGCAGCGCGCGCTGGAGGCGGGCCTCCGCGTCGAGGTCGATGCCCACCGGCTCACCGCCGACCTGGCCGGTCTTGGACACCCAGTACTCGCTGCCGCCGAGGGCGCCCCGCGAGGGCGCGCCGAGGTGCGCGACGACGTCGCCGGGCACGCGGAAGCCGCTCGGCACCCGGTGCGAGGCGTCCTCGAGCTGCCCGACCACCGCGACGGTGGGCGTGGGGAGGATCGGCTTGCCGTCGGTCTCGTTGTAGAGGCTGACGTTGCCGCTGACGATCGGCACGTCGAGCGCGGCGCAGGCCTCGGCGAGCCCGTCGATGGCCCGCGCGAAGCGCCACATCGTGGTCGGCGTCTCGGGGCTGCCGAAGTTCAGGCAGTCGGTGGTCCCGAGGGGCTTGCCGCCAGCGCAAGCGACGTTGCGCGCGCACTCGGCCACCGCCATCGCCGCGCCCTGACGCGGGTCCAGCAGGACGTGCCGCCCGTTGCAGTCGACGCTGATGGCGAGGAACTTCTCGAGGGTCTCGTCACCCTTCTCGCAGAAGACCCGCACCACCGCCGCGTCCGCCTCGCCGGGCCGGAACACGGTGCCGTCGCGCACGATCTGGTCGTACTGGCGCCAGATCCACTGGCGGCTGCCGAGGTTGGGCGAGCCGACGAGCGCGCGGAGCGCCTCACCGCAGTCCACGTCGGTCGGGGGCGCGGGCGTGGTCGGCTCGGGCGGCGGCTCCGCCTGCGGGCGGTCGTACTTCGGGGCCTCGTCGGCGAGCGCGCCGATCGGGATGTCGACCACGAGCTGCGCCGCGCGCTCGGTCGGGTCGGACGACAGCGGGTCGTAGCCCGGGGTCGCCTTGCACACGAAGCGGCCGCTCTGGGTGACGCGGCCGATGACCGCCGCCTCGAGGTCCCACTTCTCGCAGAGGTCGAGCACCTCCTGCTCGCGGCCGGCCTTGGCGACCATGAGCATGCGCTCCTGCGACTCGCTGAGGAGCATCTCGTAGGGCGAGAGGCCCTTCGCGCGGCGCGGCACCATGTCGAGATCGAGCTCGATGCCGCTGCCGGCGCGGGCCGCCATCTCGACCGAGGAGCTGGTCAGGCCCGCCGCGCCCATGTCCTGCACGCCCACCAGGCAGTCGGCGGCGAAGATCTCGAGGCACGCCTCGAGGAGCAGCTTCTCCATGAAGGGATCGCCGACCTGCACGGTCGGGAGCTTCTTGTCGGACTCGTCGTCGAACTCGGCCGACGCCATCGTCGCGCCGTGGATGCCGTCGCGGCCGGTGCGCGCCCCGACGTAGAGGACGGGGTTGCCCTCCCCCTCCGCGGTGCCGAAGAAGAGGCCGTCGGTGGCCGCGACGCCGACGGTGAACGCGTTGACGAGGATGTTGCCGTCGTAGCTCGCGTCGAACTGCACCTCGCCGCCCACCGTGGGCACGCCGATGCAGTTGCCGTAGCCGCCGATGCCGGCGACCACGCCCGCGAGCAGGCGCGGCGTCTTGGGGTGATCGGGCCGGCCGAAGCGCAGGCTGTTGAGCGACGCGACCGGGCGCGCGCCCATGGTGAAGACGTCGCGGAGGATGCCGCCCACCCCGGTCGCCGCGCCCTGGTAGGGCTCGATGTACGACGGGTGGTTGTGGCTCTCCATCTTGAACACGGCGCAGAAGCCGTCGCCGATGTCGACCGCGCCGGCGTTCTCGCCGGGCCCCTGCACGACCTGCGGGCCCTCGGTGGGCAGCCGCGAGAGGTGCACGCGCGAGCTCTTGTAGGAGCAGTGCTCCGACCACATCACGCTGAAGACGCCGAGCTCGGCGTAGGTCGGGTCGCGCCCGAGGAAGAAGACGACCTTCTCCCACTCCGCGTCGGTGAGGCCGAACTCGCGCGCGACCTCGCGGGACACGCCGGGCTCGCCGGGGAACGGGACGGGGGCGCCGGGGAGCGTGTCGGTGGTCATCAGGCGGCCTCCAGGTGCGCGCGCAGGCACTCGAAGAGCGCGAGCCCGTCGTCGTTGCCCAGGATGGCCTCGGCGGCGCGCTCGGGGTGAGGCATCAAGCCGAGCACGTTTCCTTGCTCGTTGTAGATGCCGGCGACGTGATCGACCGAGCCGTTCGGGTTCGACGCGTCGTCGAGCTCCCCGGTCGGCGAGCAGTAGCGGAGCGCGACGCGCCCCTCTCCGTTCAGGCGGGCGAGCGTCTCCGCGTCGCACTGGTAGCGCCCCTCGGCGTGCGCGATCGGCAGGCGCAGCACGTGACCGGGCGCGAGGCCGCGGGTGAAGACGCCCTCCGACTCGACCCGCACCCACGCGTCGCGGCACTCGAAGCGGAGGTGCGCGTTGCGGGTGAGCGCGCCCGGCAGCAGGCCCATCTCGGTGAGGATCTGGAACCCGTTGCAGATCCCGAGCACCGGCGCGCCGCTCTCGGCGAGCTGCACGATGGCGGGCGTGATCGGCGAGAAGCGCGGGATCGCGCCGGCCCTCAGGTAGTCGCCGTAGGCGAAGCCGCCGGGGATCACCACGGCGTCGGGGCTCGGCAGCTCCGTCTCCTTGTGGAAGACGTACTCGGCGTCCAGCCCGAGGACGTCGCGCACGGCGTGCAGCGCGTCCCAATCGGCGTTGGACCCGGGATAGACGACGACGGCGACTTTCACTGGCACCTCCGGCGCGCGGACCCTACCGCTCGCTGCCGAGCGGCGCCAGGCTCGGTCGAGGGTGCGCGGTCACGTCCCCAGCAGGACCGGTCCGCCCTTCTCGACGGCGCGCTGGTAGGCCGGGCGCGCGCGGAGGCGCTCCAGGTAGCGGCGCACGTTGGGCGCCTCGCCGCGCCCGCGGGCCAGCGCCGCCTCGATCGGGTAGCTCATCTGCACGTCGGCGACGCCGAACGCCTCGCCGCAGATGAGCTCGCGATCGCGCAGCTCGCCGTCCAGGAACGCGAGGTGGTTGGCGATCTCGGGGCCGGAGTAGCCCGCCTCGATCTTGGACGCGATGCTCTTCGTCACCGGCTTCAGCGGGAACGGCACCGGCGCGCTGCGGACCCGGCCCGCCACCAGCTGCACGATCAGCGGGGTCATCATCGAGCCCTCCGCGAAGTGCATGAAGTAGCGGTGCCGCGCGAACGCCTCGGTCCCCCGCTCGGGGATGAGCGCGCCGTCGCCGAGCGACTCGGCCAGCGTCTCGAGGATGGCGCCCGACTCGGCGAGCACCCGGCCGTCGAGCTCGACGATCGGGGCGCGGCCGAGCGGGTGGATCCGGCGCAGCGCGTCCGGCGCCCGGCTCGTCTTCGGGTGCCTTCGGTAGGTGACGAGCTCGTAGGGCGCCTCGAGCTCCTCGAGCAGCCACAGGACGCGGTGGCTGCGCGAGCGCTCGAGGTGATGGACGACGATCGAGGGCACGTCAGGCCACGGCGACGGTCTGGTCGCCGTCCACCGACTTCGCCTGACCGCCGCGGATCTCGACCGCGACGAGCTTGGAGATGCCGGGCGTCTCCATCGTCACGCCGTAGAGCACGTCCGCCATCTGCATGGTGGTCTTGCTGTGGGTGATGACGATGAACTGGGAGTGCTTGGTCATCGAGCGGATCGCCTCGGCGAAGCGGCCGATGTTCGCCTCGTCGAGCGGCGCGTCGACCTCGTCGAGGAGACAGAACGGGCTGGGCTTGTGCTGGAAGATCGAGAAGATGAGGCTGACCGCGGTCAGCGCCTTCTCACCGCCGCTCATCAGCTCGATGGAGCCGAGCCGCTTGCCCGGAGGCTGCGCGAGGATCTCGACGCCGGTCTCCAGCATGTCGTTCGGATCGGTGAGCTTGAGCGAGGCCTTGCCGCCGCCGAAGAGCTTCGGGAAGACGAGCTGGAAGCGCGAGTTCACCGCCTCGAAGGTCTCGCGGAACATGCGCTTGCTCTCGCGGTTCATCTGCCGGATGGCCTTGTCGAGCTGCCCCAGGGCGGTCTCGAGGTCGGCGCGCTGACCGGTCAGGTACTCGTAGCGCTTCGACTTCTCCTCGTACTCCTCGATCGCGGTGAGGTTGATCTCGCCCATGCGCTCGACGAGCCGGATGAGCTCGGTGATGCGGGTCTTGACCTGCGCGTCCGGGATCTCGCGGAAGTGGTAGTCGCCGATGACCTTCGGGAGGTCGACGCGGTGACGCTCCTCGATGGACTCGAGCAGGTGCTCGAGGCTCATCGCGAGCTCGCGCTCCTGGAGGGTGAGCTGGGTGACCTGCTTGTCGCCCGCCTCGATCTTGCGGCGGATGTCGACCAGCGCCGCCTCGCGCTCGCCGAGCTCGTGCTTGGCCTCGTCGTAGCGCGTCCGCGCCGCGCCGAGCCGCTCGTGCGCGTCCATGGCCGACGAGATCGCGAGGTTGAGCTCCTCGCGCGCGAGGAAGGCGTAGGCCGCGGTCTCGCCCTGCTGGCGGGCCGCCTGCTCCATGTCGCCGCGCAGACGCGTCTCGCGCTCCGACAGCTCCTCGACCGAGCGCTCGAGCCGCTCGAGGGCGCCGCGGTCGCTCTCCGCCCGCTGCTTGGCCTCGGCCGCCCGGACCTTCACCCCGGTGACGACCTGGCTCTGCTCGTCCACGGCCGCCCGCTTGGTCTCGAAGACCTCCTGGCCGGCGCTGAGCGCCTGCTGCGCCTCCTGCTCGGACGCGCGCGAGGCCTCGATCTCCTCCTTGGCCGCGCGCTCCTCGTCGTTGGTCGCCTCGAGCTGGGCGCGGAGCTCGTCCGCCTCCCGCGCGAGCCGCTCGGCCCGCTCGGTCGCCGACGCCAAGGACTCCTCGGCCCGGCGGAGATCCTTCTCCGCCTTCACGATCGCGATCTCCGCGTCGTGGGCCTCGGTGCGCGCGCTGTCGAGCTGGGCGCGCCGCTCGGCGATGCCGTTGCGGAGCTGACCGTGCTCGGCGACGACCGACTGCAGCCGCTCGTCGAGGTCCGACACGACGCCGTGCAGCTCGCGGATCTCGCGCTTGACCGCGATCATGTGCGAGCCGACGCCCTCGCCGCGGCCGCCGGTGAGGCTGCCGTCCGCGCCGACCACCTGGCCGCCGGTCGAGACGATCGCCGACGCGAGCCCACGATCGTGGAGTCGCCGCGCCGCCTCGGCGTCGCGCACCACCAGCACGTCGCCCAGCAGGTGACGCACGAGCGCGCGGTCCTCGGGGTCGCAGCCGACGAGGTCGCCGAGCCAGCCGACCACGCCCGGATCCTCGGGCAGGATCGCCGGCGGCTTCACCACCCGGCGCGGGTGACGGCTGACGAGCGTGGCCCGGCCGCGCTCGCCGCCCTCCAGGAACGCCAGCGCCGCCTCGGCGGCCGCGCGATCGCGCACGACCACGTGCTGCAGGCGCTCGCCGAGCGCGGCCGCGAGAGCCTCGGTCAGCTCGGGCGGGCACTCGATGCGGTCGGCGACGAGGCCGAGCACGCCCTTGTCGTGCCGGGCCTGCGCGTCGGGCGCGTACTGGCGCATCAGGGCGCGCACGCCCTCGCCGACGCCCTCGAAGCGCTGCTGGATCTCCTCGAGCGAGCGGAGGCGCGAGCGCTTCTCCGCCAGCTGCCCGCGCAGCTCCTCGAGCGAGCGGTCGGTCACCCGGATGCGCTCGCGGAGCGCGTCGAGCTCCTGCTGCAGCTCCTCGCGCCGCTCCGCCGTCTGCGCCTTGCCGGTGCGCAGCCCGTGGAGGCGCGCGGCGAGGGCCTCGCCCTCCTGCTTCAGCTCGACGGCCTTGCCCTCGTGCTGCTCGCGCTCCTCGCGCATGCGCTCGAGGCGCTGACGGCCCTCGTTCTGCCGCCGCTCGTAGCTCTGCAGCACCGCCTCGGCCCGCGCGATGCGCGCGCGCGCCTCGCCGACCCGGGCCCGGGCCTGCTCGACCGCGCGAGAGGCCTCCTCGGCCGCGCCGCGCCGCCGCTCGAGCTCGGCGTTCTCCTTGTGCAGGGTCTCGGCCTCGCGGCGCTCCGCCTCCTCGAGGTCGACGAGCGCGGTGGCGAGCATCTCGTGCTCCTGGGCGAGCGCGTCGCGCTGACCCACGAGGGCGCCGAGCTCGCGCTCCGCGAGGCGCTCCGACTCCCGCAGCCCCTCGAGGCGCGAGAGGTGCTGCTCGATCTTCCCCTCGAGCACCCGGACGTTGTTGTCCTGCTCGTAGGCCTCGCGCTGGGCGCGCTCGACGACCTCCTCGTGCTGCTGCACGCCGAGGCGGTCGGCCCCGAGCTCGGCCTCGCGGAGGCGCAGCGCGAAGCGGCTGCCCTCGACCTCGGCGTCGACCCGCTCGAGCTCGTTCTCGAGCACGCGGCGGGTGACGGTGAGCTCCATCCACTTGTGCGACGCGACGAGCAGCTCGAGGTCGCGGATCTCGCTGCGGTAGCGCTTGTAGCGCTCGGCCTTCTGGGCCTGCCGCTTGAGCGAGCTGAGGCTCTTCTCGATCTCGCCGATGATGTCGCTGACGCGGAGCAGGTTCTGCCGCGTCTGGTCCATCTTGCGCTCGGCGGCCTTCTTCTTGGCCTTGAACTTGGTGATGCCGGCCGCCTCCTCGATGAGGTGGCGACGGTCGGTCGGCTTGGCCGACACGATGAAGCCGATGCGGCCCTGCTCGATGATCGAGTAGGCCTTCGTCCCGACGCCGGTGCCGAGGAAGAGCTGGGTGACGTCCTTGAGGCGCACCACGGTCTTGTTGATCAGGTACTCGCTGTGTCCCGAGCGATCGAGGCGGCGGGTGACCGCGATCTCCGCGTAGTCGCGGTACTCGGGCGGACCGAGCCCGGCGGTGTTGTCGAACGTGAGCGTGACCTCGGCGAAGGAGTGCGGCCCGCGCGTCTCCGACCCGTTGAAGATCACGTCCTCCATCGCCTTGCCGCGGAGGTGGCGAGCGGACTGCTCACCCATCGCCCAGCGGATCGCGTCGACGATGTTCGACTTGCCGCAGCCGTTCGGCCCGACGATCGCGCTGACCTCGTGGTCGATGTGAACCACGGTGCGGTCCACGAACGACTTGAAGCCGCAGACCTCGACCTTCTTGATCTTCATCGAATGCGCTCCGGGGAGCAGGCCGGCCCCATGCCGGCGAACCAGTGAACCGGAGCTATCACCCGGGATCCGGCACTGCAACGCTCCTCACGAGCCTTTGTGGGTGCCACCGAGTGACCACCACCATATATAGTGGGTACCCCCACCTGGATCCACTTCCGGTGGGCCGACGGACGGATCCCGGAGGCGATCGCCTCCTGCAGAAGCAGATCGCCCCCGCGTCAGCGGGCCCGTTCGGGCAGATCGTCCCGGATGGAGAGGTCGCAGGGCGCGATCTCGAGATCGCTGTGCTCCCAGCGCGGCCGCTCGACCCGCTCGAGGTCCAGCGCCCGGAAGCCCGCGTCCGTGTAGAGCCAGATCCCCTCGATCCAGGCCGCGATGCGGCGCCCGGTGGGTCGGCGCCCGATCACGAGCAGGCGATCGAACACCCAACCAGGCGATCGCAGGCCGAGGGCGCCGCCCGGCCCTTCCTCCCGCGCGCCTTGCACGCAGACCCCGGCGTACTCGGCGTCCTCGAGCAGCCCCGGGAACGAGCCCGTGTCTCCCACGCGCCCGGCGATCCCGAGCCGCTGAGCGCTGATCCGGGTGGCCGCGGGGCCGTCGAGGAGGCTGCGCAGATCGAGGTCGTCGAAGAGCAACCCCGCCGGATCGCCGGCCCGCATCGCGCCCCAGGCCCGGCGACCGACGTCGTCGATCGCCGCGCGCTGCGCCTCCATCGTCGACGGCGCGGTCCGGGGCGTGGACGGGTTCGCGGTGGCGGGGGTCGCGCCAGCGCACGCGGCGAGCAGGACGGATGCGAGGAGAGAGACGCGACGCACCCGTGGACGCTACCTCAGCCTGCGAGAGACGCCGAAATACCCTCCGAACGCACGAAGCCCCCCGTGGAGGGCTCCACGAGGGGCTTCGAGGGCGCTTCGCGACCGGATCAGCGGATGTTGAAGGGGTAGCTGACCCGGAAGGTGGTCTGTCGGAACGCCGGGAAGCGGGCGTTGCGGAGCGCGCCCTCCATGCAGGCGCCCTGCGGCGAGCCGCCGAAGGGGCTGCCGCCGACGTTGACGCTGGCCACGCTGCCGTCCGAGCGGACGAGGATGGTGGCGAGCGCCATGCCCACCTGGTCCCCGGCGCAGGTCCGGATCTGCGACATGAGCGGGCCGAGCGTGCGCGCGACGTCGCGGCGGCTCGGGGTCTCCGGGAGGTCCGCCCGGGCGGCGGCCGACGGCGACGCGGCGACCGCGCGCTCCTGGCGGCTCGGCTGAGCGGTGCCGGTGCCCTCTCGGTTGGGGCGCCCACCGAGCGCCTGGTCGAGCACGTTGTCGAGCGCGGCGTTGCCGCCCGCCGACGCGCCCGCCGACGCGGACGCCGACGCCTCGCGGCCGCCGCCTCGCTGGGTCGGGGCCTCGCGCTCGGTCGCGCTGCCGGCCCCGGCGGAGCTCCCCGCCGACGCGCTGCCGCCGCTCGCCGCGGCGCTGCTCGCGCCCTCGGAGCCGCCCGACGCCTCGCGGCGCGTGCGCCCTCGGGTCCGCGCCTGCCCGGCGCTCGCCACCGCGGCGCCCGCCTCGGCCTCGGCCTCGGTCTCCGCCTCGGCTTCGGCCTCGGTCTCCGCCTCGGCTTCGGTGTCGGTCTCCGCCCCGGCGGCGGCTTCGGTGTCCGTCTCCGCTTCGGTGTCGGCCTCGACCGCCTCGCCGATGGCTTCGGTCTCCGCCTCCGCCTCGACCTCGGCCCCGACCTCGGCGGTCGCGCTGCTCGGCGCGCTCGCGATGGGCTCCGAGGGATCGGCCGAGGGCTGGTTGTTCATCAGGAAGAAGGCGGCGCCGGCGGCGATGGCCGCCCCGATGCCGATGCCGATCCACATGCCCCCGCCGGACTTGGCGGGCTCGGCGACCTCGGCGGCCGCGGGCGCAGCGGCGGCGGCCGCGGCCCCCGCGGCGGCGGCCTTCTTCTTGGGCTTCTTCTCGCCCGAAGACGCGGCGGCGGCGGCGGCCTTCTTCTTCTTCTTTTTCTTCTTCGCGGGCGCGGCCTTCTTCTCGGCCGGCGCGGCGGCGACCGCCTCTTCCTCGTCGCCGTCCTCCGCCCCGTCGTCGGCCGCCGGAGCGCCGGCCGCGAGGTCGAGCTTGCCGGCGTCCTCGTCCTCGTCGTCACCGACGCGGTTCTCTTCGGTCGGCGCGGGCGGATGGATGGAGGCGGCGAGCGCGGCGAGATCGAGCTTGCCGTCGTCTTCTTCTTCCTCCGCCGGGGCGGGCGCCTGAGACGGCCTCACCAGCGCGGAGAGCGCCGCGAGCCCGTCGTCTTGCATGTCGTCGTCTTGAGATTTGCTCTTCTCGCTCACATCGACCTCGCGGCTCTTCGCTCCGAGCCCACGCTCACCGGTATCGGGCGCGGCTGGCGGACTGGTTAGCACAGCCCTCCGCGCGCCGCGGTGAGCTTTCTTGGGCGAAGCGCACGACGATCCTGCCGTGCGCGCGCCCAATCGTCACGTTCATGGGTCAGCGGTTGGACGACCCAGGCGGGGAAATCTTGGCTCTCGAGTCGGGAGTGAAACGCCGTCGCGCGCCGCGCGCAAGCCGCCTCGCCCCCGAATTGAGAACGGCGCCGCCCGAGGACGACGCCGTGCTCTGCACCGTGAGGGGTCTCACCCGTGCTTCGAGAAGTACTCCTGCGAGCCGTCGACGTCCGGCTTGATGGTGTCGCCACCCTCGTGCCAGTTCGCGGGGCAGACCTCGCCGTGCTTCTCCACGTACTGGAGGGCGTCCACGAGGCGGAGCACCTCGTCGGTGCTGCGGCCGAGCGGGAGGTCGTTGATCGTCACGTGGCGGACGAGGCCCTCCTTGTCGATGAGGAAGAGGCCGCGGAGCGCGACGCCGGCGTCGTCACCGTCGTGCAGCAGGACGCCGTAGTCCTCGCTGATCTGCTTGGTGATGTCCGCGACGAGCGGGTAGCGGACGTCGCCGAGGCCGCCCTTGTCGCGGGGGGTCTTCTGCCACGCGAGGTGCGAGAACGCGCTGTCGACGGAGACCGCGATCACCTCGGTGTTCCGCTTCTGGAACTCCTCGAGCTTCTCGTCGAACGCGATGATCTCGGTCGGGCAGACGAAGGTGAAGTCGAGGGGGTAGAAGAACAGCACCACGTACTTGCCGCGGAACTGCTTGAGCTCGATGTCGACGAACTCGCGGCCCTTGACGGCGGTGGCCTTGAAGTTGGGGGCTTCCTTCTGAACGGCGACGGCCATGGGATCTCCTCCTGATCTCGTGCTTCGGGTTGTGGGGGCTCCGATCTGGTCGCTCCGCCGCTCATTTGCAAGCACGGAGTTCGGCCGCGAGACGAAGCGCACGCGGTTGCCGACCGGCCGCGCGCGGCCCACGCTCTCGCGGTGGACGACCCGGGCGACATCGAGGACGCGGCTTCCCGACAGCGGCAGCGCTACGCGACCGCGTTCGGCTGGGTGGCCGGCGGCGCGCTCGGGCTCCTGACCAACTGGGGCCTGAGCCTGGCGATCGGTGACTCCTACCCCGTGACGTGGACGACCTTCGCGCTCTTCCTCGTCGGCGCCTTCGGCGGCATGGCCCTCGCCGATCGCCTCGGGCCCAAGGGGTTCCAGCCCCTCGGCATCGCCGCCGGCGTCCTGCTGGCGGTCATCGTGTCGCTGGTGCTGGCGTTGGCGCTGACATGAGCACCGCGTCGGCTCCGCTCGGGTAGTAGCGCGGGCGCCGACCGACCTCGTCGAACCCGGCCGCCCGATAGAGCGCGAGCGCCGCCTCGTTGTCGGCGGCGACCTCGAGGTGCACGACCGAGGCGCCCCGGGCGGCCGCGGCGGCGGCGAACGCGTCGAGGAGCGCGCGCCCGGCCCCGGCGCGGCGGCGTGCCGGGTCGACCGCGATCTCGTGCAGCTCCGCCTCCCCCGCGATCACCACGCCGTGCGCGTACGCGGCGCGGTCGGGATCGAACAGCGCGAGCGCGTGCGGCGAGCTTAGGCTGGGCGCGGCCCGCTCGACGCCGAAGGCGCGCCGGGCGATCGCCTCCACCGCAGGCAGATCGCCGGCTTGCAGCGCCCGGATCACGCCTCCCACTCGGCGATGACGCGGACGGTCGTCCGGCTGCGCAGCACCTCGATCCACCGACGCACGTCGCGCTGCAGGACCTGCGCGGCGATCCACGCGCGCAGCACCTCGCGCACCTCCTCGCGCGGGCGCCGGGCGAAGGGGTGCTCCTCGGAGTCGTAGACGCGGTCCACCTGCGCGTCGCTGATCACCGTGCTGCCCTCGAGGTTCGCGCGAAGGAACGCGTCGACGTACGCGCGGCGGCGCGCGATCGCGTCGACCTCCTCCGAGGTGGCGCCCGCCGCTCGCAAGATCGCGGTCAGCCGCTCGGCGCCGCCGGCCCGCGTCTCGATGCGCGCCCGCTCCTCGGCGATCTCTCCGTCGCTCGGCCGCGCCGCGCGCAGCCGATCCGCCTCCCGCGCGATCAGCACCTCGCCGATGATCTCCTCGAGCGCCGCGGCCAGCAGCGCGTCGGGCAGCGGCCCGGTCGGCAAGCGCGACGTCTGCCCCGCGAGCGCGAGGCGCGCGTGCAGCGTCACGTCGCTCCGCAGGATGGCCACGGTGCCGCTCCCGGGCGCCGTGCCGCCCACGAACGCCGCCACGCCCTCCACCCGCCGCGGGCGCTGGGCGGAGGCCGGGCTCGCGAGCGCCAGCGTCAGGAAGAGGCTAGCTGTCAGCGCTCTCGACATCGGCGTCGCCCTGCGCGTCGCCCTGCCCGTCGCTCGGCTCGAGGCCCTCGGCTCCGTCGGCCGCCTCCGGCGCCTTCGCCCGGGGCCGGGGAATGTGCTTTCGCTCGCGGAGGAACTCGAGGAACGCGAGCGCCGCGTCGAGCTCTCGCGCCGGCAGCACGTCGACGATCTCCCGCAGCCGGCCGCGCTGGGCGTCGGCGATGGCCGCGCGCGACTTGCGGCCCTTCCGGCGCTCCTGCTCCCGCTCGACCTGCGGGGCCACGTCCTCCGCCGTCGGCACTTGCCACTTCCTCCGCTCGACCGCCTCGATGCCGTGCGCCGTCAACCAGGCCTCCATGCAGCTCCGCAGCCGCTCCGAGCGGAAGGCGAACCAGCGCTCGCGGTCCACCGGGTAGCTCATCAGCACGTCCTTGAAGCGCCGGAACGCGCCCTTGCCGTCGATCGCGCGCACCAGCTTGTCCCGGAACTCGGGCTCGTCGACGGTGGCGATGAAGCGCTCCATCCAGCGGTACTGCTCGCGGGAGCTGACGGGATCGACCCGCAGGTAGCTCGAGTCGCGCATCACGCGCTGGTGCATCTGCGGATCGGCCACGCCGTCCACGATCCGGATCACCTCGCCGGTGTCCAGGTGGAGGTAGCTGTGCACCTCGGGCGCGTTGTTCTCGAAGGCGTCCTCGAGCGCCTCCCACGCGATGGGCACTTGGCGAGGGGTCGCGTCGTTCTTCTTGCTCATGAGTCGATTCAGCTCGGGGCAGTGGGGGGTTGTTCGCTCCGCGCGCGCGCCACCGCGCGGGTCCAGCGATCCAGGTGCGCGCGACGCGCGCTCGCGTCCATCGCGGGGGAGAAGGTCCGCTCGATCCGGTGCGCCTCGCGGACCGCCGACAGATCCGAGAACACGCCGACCGCGAGCCCCGCCAGATAGGCGGCGCCGAGCGCGGTGGTCTCGACGTTGCCCGGCCGGTCGACCTCGGCGTCGAGGATGTCGGCCTGGAACTGCATGAGCAGGGCGTTCTGCGAGGCCCCACCGTCGACGCGGAGCCGGCGCATCTCGCGCCCGCTGTCGGCCTCCATCGCGCGCACGAGGTCGGCGATCTGGAAGGCCACGCCCTCGAGGGTGGCGCGGGCGAGGTGCGCGGCGGTGGTGTCGCGGCCGAGGCCCCAGATGAGGCCGCGCGCGTCGGGATCCCAGTGCGGCGCGCCGAGCCCGACCAGCGCGGGCACGAAGACGACGCCGCCGGAGTCGTCGGCCTTCTCCGCGAGGGCCTCGACGTCGGCGCTGCGGCCGATGAGCCCGAGGCCGTCGCGCAGCCACTGGACGGCCGCGCCCGCGATGAAGGCGCTGCCCTCGAGCGCGTACACCGTCTGGTCGCCGATCTTCCAGGCGACGGTCGTCAGCAGGCCGTTCTTCGAGGCCACCGCCTCGGCGCCGGTGTTCATGAGGATGAAGGCGCCGGTCCCGTAGGTGCTCTTGACGTCTCCGACCTCGAAGCAGGTCTGCCCGAAGAGCGCCGCCTGCTGGTCGCCCGCGATGCCGGCGATCGGCGTGCCGTCCGGGAGGCCGGGGACGCCCGACGTCTTCGCGTAGACCTCCGAGCAGGAGCGGACCTCGGGCAGCATGCCCATCGGCACGTGCAGCAGCCCGCAGAGCTCCTCGTCCCAGACGCCGCGATGGATGTCGTAGAGCAAGGTGCGCGACGCGTTGGTGACGTCGGTGACGTGGGCCGCGCCGCGGCTGAGGCGCCACACCAGCCAGCTGTCGATGGTGCCGAACGCGAGCTCTCCCGCCTCGGCGCGCGCGCGGGCGCCGTCGACGTTCTCGAGGATCCACTCGGCCTTGGTGCCGCTGAAGTAGGGGTCGAGCACGAGCCCGGTGCGGGCGCGGAAGAGGTCTTCCCGCCCGTCCTTCTTCAGCTCCTGGCACCGGCTCGCGGTGCGCCGGTCCTGCCACACGATGGCGCGGTGCACGGCCTCGCCGGTCTCGCGATCCCAGACCACCGTCGTCTCGCGCTGGTTCGTGATGCCGATGCCGGCGCAGTCCTCCCCGCGCACGCCGGCGGCCCGCAGCGCGTCCGCGAGGCTGCCCACGATGGAGGCCCAGATCTCCTCGAGATCGTGCTCCACCCAGCCCGACCGCGGGAAGTACTGACGGAACTCGCGGTTCGCCTTGCCGAGGACCTTTCCGTCCTCGCCCAGCACCACCACCGTGCTGCCGGTGGTGCCCTGATCGATCGCCAAGAGATGCCGAGCCATGGGGGGGGTACGGTACGCGGTTCGCTTTCAGCCTGTAAAGCGGCAACGCTCGGGCCGCCACCCCCTGGTCAGCTCCCGGCGAGCCGGTCGCGCATCGCCTCGAGCGCGGACCGCGCGGGACCGTCGCCGACCACCTCGAGGGCCAGCGCCACGATCCGCCGCGCGGCCTCGACCTCGCCGGCGCGCTCGGCCGCGGTGAGGGCGGCGCGAAGCATGGCCGTGTCCCGCTTGGCGGCCCCCACCTCGGCCAGCGCGAGGGCGGCCTCGCCGGGGCGGCCCTCCTCTTTCAGGCGACGCGAGGCCGCCCGGAGATAGGCGAGCCGCGCCTCCTCGTCGGGGGCCAGGTCGGCGAGGCGTCGCGAGGCGTCGCCGTCGAGACGCTCGGCGTCGCGCACCAGCACGTCCGCGATCGCGCCGGCCACCGTCTCGTCGGCGTCGCCGGCCGCCGTCGCGAGCGCCCTCGCGGCCGCGACCTCGTCGTCGGCCTGCGCGCGCGCCTCCCGCGCCAGCGCGGCCGCGTCCTCGGCCTTGGCGAGCGCCCGCACGATCTTGTCGGGCGGGAGGGTCAGCAGGCGCTCGGGCTGATCCTCGAAGCGGCCGAGCTCCAGCTCCTCGATGCGCGGCGCCAGCGCGGCCGCCGCCTCGTCGTCGGGCGCCACCCGCTCGAGCGCGGCGTGGAAGGCGCGCGCCCGGCCGAGATCGGACGCCTCGAGCGCGTCCTCCGCCGCCGCCCCGAGCGCGCGCCGCACGGGGGTCGAGGCGCCGCCGACCGGCATCAGCTCCATCGCCGCGAGCAGCCGGTCCTCGGCCCGGCGGAGGGGCGCCGCCGCGTCGAGCGTCCGGCGCGCCGCGGCCAGCGACGCGAGCACGCCGGCGTCTCGCGGGGTGAGCGCCGCGGCTCGCGACAGGCGGTCCTCGGCGTCGGGCACCCTGCCCGCGCGCTCCGCCGCCCGCGCGCCGCCCGCGAGCGCGGCCGCCTCGCCCTCCGCGTCTCCCTCCTGGCGGAGCGCGCTGGCCGCGCGATCGAAGAGCGCGAGCGCCTCGACGGGCTCACCCGCGGCGGCCCGCACCCGGGCCAGGCCGAGCAGCACGTCCGCATCGTGCGGCAGGTGACTCGCCGCGACCGCCCACGCCCGCGCCGCCGCCGGGTCCCTCCCGGCCAGCGCCAGCAGGCGCGCCGCCTCCCGGGCCAGGGCGCCACGCTCCGGCCCCGGCTCGCGCGCGGCGAGCGCGTCCTCGAGCGCATCCTCCAGCGCCTCCTCGTCCCCCAGCCGCGCCAGCGCGCCCACCAGGCGGAGGGCGAGCTCGGCGTCGGTGGGTCGGCGCCCGGCGGCCCGCTCGAGCAGGGACGCGGCGAGGCGCGGGCGCGCGTCCAGCGCGCGGTCGGCGACCGCGCAGAGCGCCTCCACCGCGACCGCGTCGCAAGGCTCCACCTCGGCGAGCGCGCGGGCGTGCCCGGACGCGGCCTCCAGGTCCCCGTCGCGCAGTGCGTCCCGCAGCGCCAGCGCGCGCCCCACCGGTCCTTCGGCCGAGGCCGGCGCCGGCTCCAGCCCGAGCGAGGCCCCGGCGAGCTGCAGCGCGTCCTCGCGGTGGCGCTCGCGCAGATCCGCCCAGACCCGCTCGGCGCGCTCTCGGTCCCCGATCGCCAGCGCCGCCACCACCGGCGCCAGCCGCCGCGCCCGCTCCCAGGCCGGGTCGGGCGCGGGCTCGGGCGCGGACTCGGGCAGGGTCTCGATCGACACCCGGCGCGGGCCGAGCACCTCGAGCCGCAGCCGCACCCCGCGATCGTCCGGCACCCGCCAGCCGTGCGGCACCAGCGCCTCCATGAGGAGCGCTCCCAGGGCCCGCGGCGCCGACAGCGCCCCGCGATCGACCTCGAGCTCGAGGCCGAGGGCCCGCGCGGCGACCATCACCCGGGCGAGGGGCGGCGCCGGTCCCTCCGTCGCGGCCCGCGCGTCGAGCGGCGCCACCCGCAGGGTGCTCCCCTCGAACGTCGCGCGGGTCTCGAACGCCACCGTGCCGAAGGCGTCCCGCAGCGCGAACGCGAGCCCGCCCTCCACCGGGGAGAGCGGCCGCGCCGCGTAGGGATCGCGGGCCAGCGCGGCGAGCACGCTCGGCACGTCGACCCGCACCTTCGCCTCGCGGACCCGGGTGCGCCGCGTCCGGAAGCGCCCCGGGCCGGCGCTCAGATCGAGCGGGAACGCGAGCCGGCCGAGGTCGAGCACCAGGTGCTCCACGCGCCCGAACGCGAAGCGGAAGGGCCGCGCGAGCTGAAGCCGCCCGCGCCCGTCCTCGAAGCGCAGCGCGAAGCGCGGCCCGCCCTCGGGGGGACGCCGGGCGCCGCCGCCCTCCTCGGCCCGTGCCTCCGCTTCCATCGCGCCCGAGGGTAATGCGGCCACGCGCGGAACGAAACAGCGCGGTGCCGACACGACCCGCGGCCTCGATCTCGCGCGCTTCGTGGACCCCCCTCGCCGCCGGCGGCCGCCACCCCGCCGCCCGCCACCTCCGCCGATCCAGCGCCGTAACTCATGGAGATCACACGAGCGCGTACTGGATCGCGGCTTGCCAGTGCACCTCGGCATGACCGACGACGAGACGCTCGCGCATCCCACGCCGCACGACGCCCTGTTCAAGCGGGTGTTCGGCGATCTCGAGCGCGGCGGGGCCCTGCTCCGCTCGAGCCTCCCGGTCGAGCTGTCGCGCGTCATCGCGTGGGACCGCCTGGAGCGCGTGCCGACGGAGAGCGTCGGGGCCGCGCTGCGCGGGCTCTCGAGCGACCTCGTCTTCTCCGCGGAGATCGGCGGCCGGCGGAGCTACATCTGCGTGCTGGTCGAGCATCAGAGCACGCCCGACCCCCAGATGCCGCGCCGAGTCGTCGACTACGTGGCCCGGATCTGGGAGCGCCACGCCGCCCCGGTCGACGGACGCCTGGTCCTGCCGCTGGTGGTGCCGCTCGTCGTCTATCACGGAGCGCGGCCGTGGCGGGTGCCCCTCGACATCGGCGACGCCCTCGACATCGACGAGGCGGTCCGCGACGCGGTCGGGGTCCTCGTGCCGCGCGTCCGCTACCACCTCGACGACCTCACCCGACTCGACGCTACGGCGCTACGCGCCCGCGGTCTCCCCGCGTGGGGCACGGTCGCCCTCTGGGCGCTGCGCAGCGCCTTCGACCGCGGCTTCGTGACCACCGCGACGGAGCTGGCGAGCCTGTTCCAACAGGTGGCCGCGGCGGAGGACGGGGGCGAGGCGCTCGCCACGCTCGTCGGCTATCTTGGGTTCATCAGCCGCCCCGGCGAGGACCTGGTGGGAGCGTTGATCAGCCAGCTCGATGGGCTGGCGCTGGAGAAGATGATGGAGCTGGAAGAGATGCTGGCGCGCAAGAAGCGCGAAGAGGGGCGCCAGGAGGGGCGCGCGGAGGGGCTCGCGGAGGGGCGTGCGCAGCGCGGCACCGAGCTCCTGATGAAGCTCCTTCGACTGAAGTTCGGGGAGCTGGACCCGGAGACGGTGCAGCGCCTGAGCGACGCGTCGGAGGCCGAGCTCGATCGCTGGGCAGAGCGCGTCCTGACCGCGAGCGACCTCTCGGAGGTGTTCGCGTAGCCTGTCTCCATGCGGACCAGAGACGCGCGGGTCGAAGACGCGGCGGCGATCGAGGCGCTCCTCCGGCTCCTCGACCACGCCGCGGCGCCGGTCGAGGCGCGGCTCGCGTCCCCGCTGCCGGGCGACGTGGTGCTGGTCGCGGAGCGGGAGAGGGTCGTCGGGGTGGCCGCGGCGGCGACGTTTCATGCGTTCGAGTATCCCCGGCCGCAGCTCCGGGTGAGCGCGATCGCGGTGGCGCCCACGGCGCGGCGCTCCGGCGTCGGTCGCGCGCTCGTGCGCGCCCTCGAAGCCCGGGCCTCCGCCCTCGGCTGCTTCCGGGTCGAGCTGACCAGCGCCCACCACCTCGAGCCGGCGCACGCGTTCTGGCGAGCCCTCGGCTACCGCGACGCCGGACGCCGCTTCGTCCGGGGAGTGTGACCCGTTCTGGTCGCCCCCGCGCGCCTGTCAGGCGGTGAGGCCGGTCGCGTCGGTGAAGGGGTTGCGGAAGAGGGCGGCGCTGGGGCCGAGGAGGTCGGCGCGCTTCGCTTTCCACTTCGTCAACCCCGCGCCGTAGTCCGAGGCGACGCGGCCGGCGGTGAGGAAGTTGATCTGTCCCCAGTGGCGACGGTAGTCGACGCCGGCGCCGTCGAGGCGCAGGAAGAGGCGGCGGAAGAAGTCGGCCGTCCCGTTCACGCCGCTCATGCACGGGAACTCGATGGTGACCGTCGGCTCGAACTGGGCCATGCCGATCAGCGCGCGCGTGGCCTGGCTGTAGCGGAAGGAGACGAGGCCCGGATAGGCGTAGTGGTGCTGCGCGCGGGAGGCGTCGATCTCGTCCAGGATCGCGTCGAGCGCCCGGCCCGCCTGCGCGACCGGGAGCGCCAGCTCGGCCGCGAGCGGCTTGAAGCCGATGGGCACGTTGCGGGGGAAGACGACGGCGAAGGGCGCGTTCACCTGCTTCGGCGGGTACTGCTGGTTCAGCAGCAGCTGCAGGGTGGAGGGCACGGCGCCGGGCGCGAGGCCCGCGAGCGCGGCGAGGAGATCGCCCACCGCGGCGCCCGGCTGGATCGAGCCTCCCCCCGGCGGCGGAGGCGGCACCTGGAAGGCCTTCTTCCAGCACACCGTGAGCGAGACGCCGTCCGAGGCGTCGACCGCGTAGGGGTTGATGACGACCTCGAAGTGATACGGGCGCCCGGTCCCGCCCGGGAGCGGGTAGCCAGCGCCGAAGTCGAGGCTCTCCATCAACGCCCGCAGCTCGGGGTCGAGCTTCTTCCGGACGCGGTGGAAGTCGAGGTTGAAGCCATCGACCGTCTCGATGGCGACGGCGTGGACCAGCCCGAGACAGCCGACGCTGACGACGACCGCGTTCAGGAGGTCGTCGTCGCGCACCAGCTCCATGCCCTCGCGCTGGGCCCAGGCGGCGGTGACGAGCGGGCGGCTCGCGGCCTCGATCCAGAGCGACTCGCCGCCCTTGCCGATCAGGTGCACGCCGCGGATCTGATCGGGGATCGGCCGCTGGTCGATCTGGGAGCCATGACTGCCGGTGAGCGCCGCGCCGCCGATCGTCTGCCCGCCGCGGCCTCCCATCGTGCGCAGCGACCGGGCCTTCGTCATCAGGAAGTCGTTGAGCGCGCCCACCCGCGCCCCGGCCTGCGCGAGGACCACCGCGCCGAGCTCGGACGGATCCTCGAGGTCGCCCGCGCTCCACACCTGGAGCACCCGCGAGAGGGACAGCACGTTGACGGCGTAGCCGTCGGTCATCGCGCAGGGCGAGAAGCTCCAGGCGGTGCCCATCGCGCGCAGCGGCTGGCCGTCGGCCTCGGCGTCACGGACCACCCGCTGGAGGTTCTTCACGCCCTGACGCCAGTCGTCCTGCTGCGCGCCGTTCCGCACGTCGTAGACGCGCTGGGCCGTCACGCGCGGCACGTTCTCGGAGAAGTTCGTGAGCGAGACGGCGTCGCTCCGCAACAGCCCGGGCTGCACGATGGTGGTCATCGCCGCTCCGGGTCGAGGCGGCTGAGCGGGCCGTTCTGCACGGCGCAGGTGAACCAGACGTCCATCGGCTGCCAGAAGCCCAGTGTCAGGACGTTGAGCACCGTGTAGCCGAAGTTGTCCTGCACCCGCACGGTCGCGAAGCCGCCGTTCGCGCAGTACTGCTCCGCCGTCGCGTCGAAGTCGTCCCCCGCCGCGCCCCAGGCGATGCTGTGCATCGTCACGTGCGTCGCGCGGTCCGGCGTCACCGCCGCGTCCCCCGCACGCAAGCGATAGGTCATGCAGCCGCTCGCGAAGAGCGCCACGCCCACGATGAGAATCCGCCCCATGTCGGGGCGAGGATAGATCAGGCCGGGACGCGGGTGCGGAAACGTTCCCAGGGGGTCCCGAGGACCTCCTTGGCCTTGGTGCGCACCTCTCGGACCGCGTCCTGCGAGGCGCCGGCGGCGAGCGCGTCCTCGGCGCAGAGCATGGCGGCGATGTGCCGCTCACGCGCGAGGAACGAGGCGGCGAGCGCGGGCAGGACCTCCGAGCGCGGCGCGCCCAGCGCGAGCGCGCGGCGGAAGAGACCGATGGCCTCGCCGTGCCGCGCCTCGGCCACGTACGCGCCCCCGAGGCGGCGGAAGAGGTCCGCGCTCACTTCGAGCTGGTCCTGGCCCCACTGGATGCCGAGACGCAAGACCTCCTGCGCCCACTCGGTGCGACCGAGCTCGACGAAGGCGCTGCCGAGCATGCCGAGCGCCTCCGCGAGCGTCGCCCGGACCTCCGGCGCGAGGCCCTGTCCCTCGGCGGTGCGGAGCAGGAGCGAGAGCGGGCCCGGCCAGCTCCCGAGGATCTCCGCGACGGCCTCGCTGTCGCCGCTCTTGGCGGCGGCGCGGGCGCGGGGCACGAGGTTGAGGTCGATCGAGAAGGGCGAGGGCGCCCGCTGCTGCTCGACGTCCTCGCGCACCCGGTCGCGCACGAGATCGCGGAAGTCCGACAGCGGCAGCTCGGTGCGCTGGCCCCCGATCGTCACGTCGAGGGAGGCGAGCCCGGCGTCCACCTTGAGCGCGTCGAGGCCGATGCCGTAGAGGGGCGCGAGCAGCACGTAGCGGAAGCCGATGAAGCTCTGCAGCGCCTCGGCGTCGCCGCCCTCGGGCTCGCCGGTCGCCGGATCGTCGTCGCTCAGCATCGCCTGCGCGAGCCGCTCGCGGAAGTCGCCGAGGCTCAGCCGCTGCGCGCCCGGCAGGTCGCCGATCTCGAACTCCACCACCGACTGATCGGGGTTCCGCGGGTCGACGGTCAGCGCGGTGATGCGGATCCCCGCGATCACGCTGAACGCCACGAAGCGCTCGCCGACCACCTCGCAGAGCTGCGTGAAGCCCTGCGAGCCGTCGCCCAGCTGCTCGAGCCATCCGTCGGCGCGAGCCTTGTCCAGCGCGTATGTCTTCATCCGGTGAGTCTCATCGTCGCGGCCCATCCAGCCTGGGGTCAAGCGTCACGACGCGAGCGGTACCAGTCGATGGTGCGCGCGATTCCGTCCTCGAGGTCGACGCCGGCGCGGAAGCCGAGCAGCTTCTCCGCCTTCTTCACGTCGGGGATGCGGAGCTCGACGTCCGGGAAGTCCCACTTCACGAAGCGGATGGGGCTGTCGCTCTGGGCGAGCCGGGCCACGAGGCGCGCGAGCTGGTAGATGGTGACCGTGCTGCGCGGGTTCCCGATGTTGAAGCTCTGCCCGATCGCCTCGACCTTGGTGAGGCAGAGCAGGATGCCCTCGACGATGTCGTCGATGTAGCACCAGGACCGGATCTGATCGCCCTCGTTGTGGATGGTGATCTCGTCGCCCGCGAGCGCGCGCACCACGAAGGCGTGGATGGCGCCCTCCCCGATCTGGCCGGGGCCGTAGATGTTGAAGGGCCGGATGGCGCAGGTCGGCAGCTGGTACTGCTTCCAGTAGTTGTGGGCGAGGTGCTCGGTCGCGAGCTTGCTGACCGCGTAGGTCCAGCGGGCCTCCCCGACCGCGCCGAGGCTGGTCACGTCGGCCTCGCGGACCCGGAAGGCGTAGGAGCCGAAGACCTCGCTGGTCGAGAAGTCGATCACGCGCTTGATGCCGCTGACCGCCCGGGCCGCCTCGAGCACGTTCATCGTGCCGCGCAGCGAGACGTCCATGGTGGTGACCGGGTTCTTCATCACCGTGTCGACGCCGGCGATCGACGCCATGTGCACGACGTAGTCGACGCCCTCGGTGGCCTCGCGCACCACGTCGGCGTCGCGCACGTCGCCGACCACCAGCTCGAGGTTCTCGTGGCCCATGAGCCCGGCCGCCTCCAGCCCGTTGCGGCGGAGGTTGTCGAGCACGCGGATCTTGTTGTGGGGCAGGAGCTCCCGGCAGAGCGCGGTGCCGATGAAGCCGGCGCCGCCGGTGAGGAGGAGGTGCGCGTCACGCAGCATGATGCCCGGTCGTGCCTCGGATGAGACGCCGCCGCAAGCGCCCACAGACGGAGGGAACGAGCGAGGCGCGGTGGGCGTTGCAACGCCCGAGGCATCATCTTTACAAGGTCGCGGGGCCATGGAACCCTCCGACCAGGCTCCGTTTTTCACCTCTGGGGGACCCCCGAATGGGCATCTTCAGCCGCTTCAACCGTGTCCTGAAGTCCAACCTCAACTCGATGCTGGACAAGGCCGAGGACCCGGCAAAGCTGATCGATCAGACCATCATCGAGATGGAGAAGGAGCTGAAGGAGGCCCGCAAGGAGCTCGTCCAGACGCTCGGGGCCTCGAAGCGGCTCGACAAGAAGAAGGCGGAGCTCGAGGAGGAGGTCGCCAAGTGGGAGGACAAGGCCGTCCTCGCGCTCAAGGCCGGCGACGAGGAGCTCGCCCGCGAGGCCCTCAAGATGAAGCAGCGGGTCGCGCGCGACGCCGAGCAGGCGGCCGAGCAGGCCGCGACCCAGGAGCGGGCCGCCTTCCAGATGAAGGACACGCTCGAGGAGATCGAGCAGAAGATCGACGACCTCAAGGCGCGCAAGTCCACGCTGGCCGCGAAGGTGCGGCGGGCCCGCTCGGGCCCCGACGACGACGCGGTGAGCGGCCGCGGCGGCGCGTTCGCGGATCTGGAGCGGCTCAGCAGCCGCATCGACGGGCTCGAGGCCGAGGTCGAGGTGCACGACGTGCTCGACGATCCGGGCCGGCGCGACGTCGAGGCGCGCTTCCGAGAGCTCGAGCGCAAGGCGGGCACCACCAAGGTCGACGACGAGCTCGAGGCGCTGAAGCGGCGCCTCGACGACTGACGCGCGCGAACACCGTCGTGCGCGACCAGCTGATCGTCTGGCATCGCTGGCTGCCCCCGCGAGGCGAGAGCGGGGCGCAGCTCGACGCCGTGGCCGCGTGGCGTCGTGAGGTCGAGGCGCGCTTCGAGGTCGTCGGCGGCACCCTGCTCGGCGCCCTCGGGGCGAGCCTCGCCGCCCGCTTCGATCCGGAGGAGACGGTCGACGTGCTCGGGCAGTGCCTCGAGCTGCTCGCCGTCGCCGACGCCCGGGAGCTCGACGTCTGCTTCGGCGTCGCGATGGGCCCGCTGCGGGAGCTCCCGAGCGGGCCGGTGAGCGCGGCCATCGAGCTGGCGCAGCTGCTCGCGAACCGGGCCCGCCCCGGCGAGCTGGTGCTCGATCCCTCGGCGCGCGACCTCGCGTCCGAAGATCTGCTCATGGGCCGGCAGGTCGCGGCCGGGGCCGGCGCGCCGCGCGGCACCACCGTCGATCGCGCCCACCCGCGTCGCAGCGACAACGCCGACGCGATCGCCGAGCTGCGGCCGCCGAGCATGCCGCCGATCGCGCGCACGCTGCGCTCGGAGATCGAGGCGAGCCTCTCGTCGGGCGCGTGCCGCACCTTCGTGCTGCGCGGCCCGGTCGGCGGCGGCGCGACCGAGCTGATCGGCGACCTGGCCCGCGGCCGGGAGGCCAGGATCCTCCGGATCGGCGCGGCCCCCGGCGGCATGGCGCCCCTGGCCAGCCTCCGGCTCGGCCTGCTCCGTCGCTTCGGGACCCCGCTGCAGGTGAAGCAGGGGCTCTCGAGCGCGGGGGCGACGGCCGGCGGCGCGCGGGTGCTCGCGCGGGTGGCGGGCGGAGAGCTCGTCCCGCTCTCCACGCTGGCCGACGCGCTGGTCGAGCTGCTCGCGTTCGACGCCGAGCAGGGCCGCCGCTCGTGGCTGGTCCTGAGCCCGCTGAGCCTGGTGGACGGAGCGACCCTGCACGCGCTGCTCGAGGCCCGGCGCCGGGGCGGCGACTTCGTGCTCTTCGGCCGCTACCCGATGGAGCTCCCCCTCCCCCGCCCGCTCGCGGAGCTGGACGAGCCGGTCGTGGAGCTGACCCTGCCGCCGCTCAAGACCTCGGACGCGCGGGTGGTCGCCGAGGCGGTGCTCGGCGATCGGACCGACGACGACGTCGCCCGGCGGGTGGCGGTGCTCGGCGGCGACACGGTGCTCGGCGTGGTGGAGGCGGCGCGCACCCTGATCGCGACGGGCGAGCTGGTGAAGGAGGGCGAGGGCTTCGTCTGGCGCGCGGGCCCCCGCAAGGGCGCCGACGCGGCGAGCGCCGAGGAGCTGCTGACCGAGCGGCTGGAGCTGCTCGACGCCGCGGCGCGACGGGTGCTGGAGGCGCTCTGCGTGGTGCCGGACGGCTCGCCGCGCGCCCTGCTCGCGGAGGTGGCGGGCCTGGACGGGATCGGAGAGGCGCAGTTCGCGGAGAGCCTGCAGCTGCTGTCCAAGGAGGCGCTCGCCCGCGGAGAGGAGCGGCCCCGGCCGGCCTCGAGCCTGCTGCGGTGGAGCGTGCTCAGCCTGGTGCCGCCTGCGCGGGCGATGGAGCTGCACCGCTTCGTCGGCGAGGCGCTCCGGGCGCGCGCCGAGGCCGAGCCGCCGCTCCGGGCCGAGCTCGGCTACTACCTGGTCGAAGGCGGCCTGGACGACGAGGGGCGGAGCGCGATCACCGAGGTGATCGAGGCGACGCTCGCCGCGGGGTACGAGCGCGCGGCGCGGCAGCTCTCGGGCTGGCTCGCCGCGATGCGAGCCCGGCGCGAGGAGGCGGCCAAGGGCGCGCGCGCCACCCCCGTGCCCCCGCCCCCCGAGGCGCTGGAGGAGGGCCCGCCGTCGAGCGAGATCGCGCTCGACGAGCTGCTCGAGGAGGCCGGCGCCGCGCCCCCGAGGCCGCCCCCGCCGCCTCCGCCCCCTCCCCCGCCCGCGACCCGCGCGGCGCCGCCTCCGCCGCCGCCTCCCGAGGCTGCCTCGCCGAGCCCGCCGGACGCGCTGGCGCTGGACGGCCTCGAGGCCCCCGCGCTCGACGACGCGGTCGACGCGCTGCTCCAGGGCGACGACCTCGACGCGCTGCTCGTGCCAGACGAAGGGGGCGAGGCGTTCGACGACCGCACGGGGACGACCCCTGGATTGCTGCACGCCTCCCTGACCGCCGAGCCGCTGGTCGAGGAGCGCACGAGCGTGACCCCCGCGCCGATCCGCTCCTTCGTCGAGGAGGCGGTCTCGGCGCTCCGGGCGCGGGACTTCGAGTCCCTGGAGGGCGCGATCGGGCGCGCGATCGCCGAGGGCGGCGATCTCGGCGCGGTGGGCCGCGTCCGGGCGGTCGCCGAGCTGGCCCGCGGCGACCTCGAGGCGGCGCGAGCGAGCCTGCGCGAGGCGCGCGAGCGAGGGCGCGACGACCCCGCCGCCCGCGCGCGCTCTCTCCTCGCCGAGGCGCTGCTCGATCTCCGGGCCGGAGAGCCGCTGCGGGGCGTCCGCGGCGGCCTGGCGGCGCTGGCCGTGTCGCGAGGTCAGGCCGATCCGCGCGGGCAGAGCGCCGCGCTGCACACGCTGGCCGCCTGCTATCGCGCCCTCGGCCGGGCCGACGAGGCCGCCGAGCTCGAGCGCCTCCGTCCGTAGCCCCCGCCGGAAACGCAACGATTTCGAGCGGCTCGAGCGCACTGCGTCGGGTTGGTACGGCGCTTGATCCACACCGCCCCTCCATTTATGGTTACGGACCGCGTCGGCGCTTCGCCGTCGTCCGCCCACCCGGGCCCGCAGTGATCGCCATCCATCTCGGCATCCTCGGCGCTCGACCGGGCCCGCCCCCATCTCCCCTCGGGACGCCTCCGCGCGTGCCCGCAGGCGCACGTGTAACCCCTCACCGGAGAGTCGATGAACGCCGCTCGGAAGCTCGAGATCTACAACTTCAACCGCATGGACGCGATCCCGCAGCTCGCCAGGCTGTCCGAGGTCGAACGCGACGCCATGCGAGCGGTCGCGGCGGTGCTCCCCTTCCGCGTGAATCGGTACGTGATCGACGAGCTGATCGACTGGGATCGGGTCCCCGAGGATCCGATGTTCCGGTTGACCTTCCCGCAGCGCGGGATGCTCGCGGAGGACGACTTCGCCGCGATGCTGAAGCTGGTGCGCGCCGGCGCCTCCAAGAAGGAGCTGGCCGAGGCCGCGCGCCCGATCCAGATGCGGCTGAACCCGCACCCGGCCGGGCAGCTCGCGCACAACGTCCCCGACGACGGCGGCGAGCCGGTCCCCGGGATGCAGCACAAGTACCGCGAGACGGTGCTCTTCTTCCCGACGCAGGGCCAGACCTGCCACACGTATTGCACCTACTGCTTCCGCTGGGCGCAGTTCGTCGGGCTCGAGGACCTGAAGTTCGCGAGCAAGGAGCCCGAGCGCCTCGCCGAGTACGTGCGGGCGCACCCCGAGGTCACCAGCGTGCTCTTCACCGGCGGCGACCCGATGGTGATGCGCACCAAGGTCTTCCGCCGCTACGTCGAGCCGCTGCTCGACATCGAGCACGTGCAGAGCGTGCGCATCGGCACGAAGGCGCTCGCGTACTGGCCTCACCGCTTCGTCGAGGGCGAGGACGCGGACGACCTGATGCGCCTCTTCGAGGAGGTGGCGGAGCGGGGCAAGAGCGTGGCGGTCATGGGCCACTACAGCCACTGGAAGGAGCTCTCGACGCCGATCGCCGAGGAGGCGGTGCGCCGCTGCCGGAGCGCGGGCGCGGTGGTGCGCACGCAGGCTCCCCTGATCCGCCACGTCAACGACGACCCGCAGGTCTGGAACCGCATGTGGCGGATGCAGCTGCGACTCGGCGCGATCCCGTACTACTTCTTCGTCGAGCGCGACACCGGCCCGAAGCAGTACTTCGAGGTGCCGCTCGCGCGCGCGCTGGAGATCTACGAGGGCGCCTACCGCCACATCTCCGGGCTCGGCCGCACGGTGCGCGGGCCCAGCATGAGCTGCACGCCGGGCAAGGTCCTGGTGGACGGCGTCGCCGAGGTGGCGGGCGAGAAGGTCTTCGTGCTGAAGATGATCCAGGCGCGCGACCCGAGCTGGGTGAACCGCCCGTTCTTCGCGCGCTTCGATCCGAACGCCACCTGGATGGGCGACCTCAAGCCCGCCTTCGGTCAGAGCGAGTTCTTCTGGGAGGCGCCGCTCCGCGAGCTCCTCGCCCGCAAGAGCTGGCGCAAGAACGACTCCGGCGAGGTCCACCTCACGAGCTTCGGCCCGGTCGACGCCGAGTAGGGTTCGGAGTACCACCGGGGCATGCGCGCCCTCCTGCTGCTCTCGGCCCTCCTCGTCGGCTGCGCGGATCGCTGCGCCGACCTCGAGGGCGAGCCGTCGCTCGAGATCGGCGGCGCCCCCGAGGCGGGCGACCGCTTCGAGGCGTTCGCCGACGGCGCCGCCCGGGCCCTGGTGCCCGGCACGCAGGGGGGCATGCACGTCTGGCTGCACGCCCGCATCCGCGGCATCTGTCCGGACACCGCCACCCTCGACCGGCGGGTCACCGACGAGGCCGGCGAGCTCGTGCAGCTCGGTCGCGGGCCGATCGCGTGGGTGGACACCGAGGACGGCTTCGAGCTCGACGCGCCCCGCGCGATGGTGCTCTGCCCCGGGCTCGACGGCCGGGAGGTGGTCGACCGCCCGCACCGCTTCGTGGTCTCGGTCGAGGACGGCGAGGGCCGCCGCGCCGACGCGAGCCTGGGCTTCGTGCCGAGCTGCGAGGATCCGGCCGTCTGCGACGTCTTCTGCCCGTAGGCCTCAAGGCGACGCGACGACGAGCGCGGCGTCGAGGGCGCGGACGCCCTCCTTGCCCACGGTGAGGTACGGGGCGCGGGCGAGCCGCTCGAGCGTGAGCTCGCCGAGCAGATCGGCGCAGAGATCGGCCAGCGCCGCCTCCCAGGTCTCCCCGTAGCCGGCCATCGGCTCGTCCGGATCCACGGTGAGCGCGCCGCGATCGACGTGCGGGGCGGCCGGGAGCGGCACGCTCAGCAGCAGGCGGCCGCCCGGGGCGAGCTGCGAGACCGCCGCGCGGAGGAGCGTCCGGGGCCGGTCGGTGCGGTCGAGCACGTTGAGCAGCGAGACGACGTCGAAGGGCCTCTCGTCGAGGCGCACGCGGGCGAGATCGACGCGGTGGCACTCGAAGCCGCGACGCCGGAGGCGCCTCGCCATCGGCCCCGAGGTCTCGGTGGTCACGATCTCGTCGAAGAGCGCCCGGGCCTGGGCGGTGACGTCGCCGCTGCCCGCGCCCACGTCGAGCAGGCGAGCGCCGCGACCGACCAGCGCCTCCCAGGAGGCCTCGCCGAGCAGGGCCATCGGGTGGGTGCCGAGCAGCCCGTCCGCGTCGAAGTCGCTGACGAAGCGGCGGAGTCCGGCGTGCGCCGCCGCCTTCAGCCCGCCGTGCGGCCGGGCGGCGGCGACGAAGGCGTCGATCCACGGATCGGCCGGCAGCGGCTCGAAGAGGTCGGCCAGCGCGGCCGGGAGTCGAGCGCGGTCGCAGTCGCGAGGGTGGGTCACGCGCCGCCCTTGCTGGTGCCCCGGCCGAGCGCGCCGGCGATGAGGTGAGCCAACCGGATCGGCTCCGGGATCGCCCCCTGGACGCGCGCGTCCCGGACGAGCTGCGCGGCGCCCGCCTCCGAGATCCCCGCCCGCTGCACGTACACCCCCTCGCACCGCTCCATGGGGCCGGCCGCCTCGATCAGGCGCCACTTCCTCGCGCCTCCGGGGACCCGGCGCATCAGGGCGCGCCGGATCGCGGCCATGTCGGGGGCCTTGCGCGCGACGACGAGCACCGGGAGGCCGGTCTCGGCGTGGAGCGCGGCCAGGTCCACCACGTTGAAGCCGGCGAGCGCGATCCCGTTCAGCACCAGCGCCTGAACGTGCTCCCGGAAGGGCGAGCCCCCGATCATCGCCGCCACCTGGGCGGTCGCGTTGGCCCCGTCCCGCCTCACCTTGCCGGTGATCACGCCGTCCAGGCGCCGGCGGGTGGTGATCGCGCCGACGATCGCCACGTCGCCGCGGTGGCTGCGCGCGAACGGGGCGTCGTCCACGCCGCAGAGGTTCGAGAAGCGCGTCACGGGGGCGGTGTATCAGGTTCCCCCTCAACCCGGAGCCCCCATGCGCCGTATGACCCACCTGAAGCATGGACAGCCCCGCGACAACCGCCGAACCCGCCGCCGTCGCCGTGGTCGACGACGACCCGGTGGTACGCCGCCTGATGCGCTTCTGGCTCGAGCACGAAGGGTACGCGGTGCGCGAGTTCGCCCGCGGCGCCGACGCGCTCGCCGCCGCGGAGCTGCCCCACCTCGTCTGCCTCGACCTCGGGCTCGAGGACATGCCGGGCCTCCACGTGCTCGAGCACTACCTGGCCCAGGACGCCGACCTCCCCGTGGTCGTCGTCACCGCCGAGCGCACCATCGAGACCGCGGTCAGCGCGATGCGCGGCGGCGCCTACGACTTCGTCACCAAGCCCCTCGACCGGCAGCGCTTCCTGCTCGCGGTCGCCCGGGCGGCGGAGCGGCGACGGCTCACCGAGCGCGTCCGCGGGCTCGAGGACCAGCTCGGCGGCCGCCGGGCGATGGCGCGGCTCATCGGCGACAGCGCGCCCATGCAGGAGCTCGGCGGGCTGATCGAGCGCGTCCTCTCCAGCGACGTCGCCGTCGCGATCTTCGGCGAGTCGGGCACCGGCAAGGAGCTCGTGGCCCGCACGATCCACGAGCAGGGCCACCGCTCGAGCGGCGCCTTCGTCGCGGTCAACTGCGCGGCCATCCCGGAGTCGCTCCAGGAGTCCGAGCTCTTCGGGCACGAGAAGGGGGCCTTCACCGGCGCGGCCGCCAGGCACCTCGGGCGCTTCGAGCAGGCCCAGGGCGGCACGCTCTTCCTCGACGAGGTGGGCGAGATGAGCCCGGCCACGCAGGCGGCGCTGCTCCGCACCCTGCAGGAGCGCACCATCCGCCGGGTCGGCGGCGCGAGCGACATCCCGGTCGACGTGCGGATCGTGTGCGCGACGCACCGCGATCTCGAGGGAGAGGTCGCCGCCGGCCGCTTCCGCCAGGATCTCTACTACCGGCTCGTGGTCTACCCGCTGTCGATGCCGGCCCTGCGAGACCGCGCCGACGACGTGCCCGCCTTGGTGCGGCACTTCATCGAGAAGCTCGGGCCCGACGTCGGGCGCACGCCCGGGCGGGTCGATCCGACGGCCATCGACGCGCTGATGCGGCACGCCTGGCCCGGCAACGTGCGCGAGCTGCAGAACGTGGTGCACCGCGCGCTCCTGGCCTGCGAGGGCGACGAGCTCAAGCTCGCCCACCTGCCGCCGGCCATCCGGGATCGCGCCCTCCCCTCGGTGCCCGCGCCCGCCTCGGAGCGGCCGCGCAGTCGCCCGCCGCAGCTGCCGCTCATCCCCCTGCGCGAGCTCGAGAAGCGCGCCATCCGCCGCGCCCTCGACGCGACCGACGGGAACGTCTCGGAGGCGGCGCGCCTCCTGGGGATCGGCCGGGCGACCGTCTACCGGCGCCTCGCCGAGATGGACGACACGCGCACGACTAACGTCGCCTGAGGCGCTCGGCGTCCACGTCGGGCTGCTCCTGATCGTCGCTGACCAGCGGCGAGAAGAAGTTGTCCTTCTTGATGTACTCGTCGACGCGGAAGGCGAACTTGTAGCTCGGCGCCGCGCGCTGGTTGCAGTCGGTCCGCTCGCAGAAGCGGCAGGTCGTGCCCACCGGCATCGCCATCTTCTGCGGGTCGACGAAGGGGATCTCGTCGGCGTACGCCAGGTGCTTGGCGTGCTCGGCGTGGGTGCCGAGCCCGATGCTGTAGACGGTGCCGCGGGTCAGCGATCCGCGGTGCGGCTCGGCCTGCACCCGCGCGAAGCAGAAGTAGCGTGAGCCGTCGGGGAACTCCGAGTACTGCCGATGGATCTCGTGCGGCGCGAGGAAGGCGGTGTGCACGACCCACTTCGGGCAGCTGCCGGTCCCGTGCGGGAACTTGAGGCCGGTCGACGAGTAGCGCTTGGAGATGTTGCCGGCGACGTCGACCCGCAGGAAGTGGAACGGCACCCCGCGGCGCTCCGGATCGCCGAGGTTGCAGATGCGGTGCGCGACCGTCTCGTAGCTGGCGGCGAAGATCGAGCCGAGCCGATCCACGTCGTAGCGGGTGCGGGTCACGTGCTCGAAGAACGGCCCGTAGGGGAGCAGCAGCGCCCCCGCGAAGTAGTTCGCGAGGTGGATCTTCAGCAGCCGGTCGGTCTCCCCGTGCTGGGCGACGTGGTCGGCGACGATCGGTCGGTGCAGCGCCTCCTCGTCGAGCAGCCGCAGCCCGATCGCGACCGCGAGCTGGAACTTGCGGCGGTGCTCGGGCACGTCGACCGAGAGCCGCAGGCTGCCGCCGTCCGGATCGAAGCGGCGGATGACGCTGCTGTCGCCGTCGGACCCGACGAGCTCCACCGAGACGCCCTTGGCCTCGAGGGCCCGGACGAGCTCGCCGCTGGTGACCTGGTCTCCGATCCCGGCGTCGCGGCGGAGGGCGTCGGCGCGCTCCTCGATCGACGGGAAGTAGTTGCCGTGGCGCTCGAGGAAGTCGGTGACCTCGTCGAAGGGCGAGTAGTCGAAGGCGAGCTCTCCGCCCTCCCGCGCGTCGTCCCGCTCGCGCCGCGCCAGATCCGCGAGCAGGTGGTCGAGCTGACCGCGGGTGTTCTTGTAGAGGTTGAAGAGCGCGGTGATGGTGGTGGCCACCTTGGGCTCCGCGCCGAGGCTGGCGAGGTCCTCGCGGCTGAGGTTGAGCGTCTTGAGGAGCGGCTCGTCGAGGAGGCGCGCGAGCCCGTCGTCGACCCTCGCCTCACCGAGGCTCGACATGAAGTCCTCCATGCCGACGCCGTAGATCTCGAGCGCCTTGAAGAGGAGCGGCAGCTGCACCGATCGCTTCCCCTTCTCGATGAGGCTCATGTACGCGGCCGAGACCCCCAGCCGGCGCGCGACCTCGCCCTGCTGGAGCCCCCGCTCGAGGCGGAGCTCGCGGAGCCTGCGGCCCATCTGCTCGTGACTTTCTTTCATCTCTGTCAATCGGCTCCCAGGCCCGTGATACGGCCGGATCCTCGCGCCGAATGATGGGACCTGCAAACGAAACCGCGCCGGTTCTGTTAATCTGTCAATCCCGGCCCGAGACGGCCCTTTACGGCAGCGCGGAGCCGCCCTAGAGTGGCGGCCCGCGCGGGGAGCGGGCCCTCTTTGGGAACCGCCGTCCGCGTCTATCCACCGAGCTCACGACGAGCCGCCGCCGCGGATGAGAGCGCAGCGGAGAAGGAGAGAACGATGGCATTCACGCTACCCGAGTTGCCCTACGCCAAGGACGCCCTGGCGCCGCACATCTCCCAGGAGACCCTGGAGTTCCACTACGGCAAGCATCATCAGGGCTACGTCAACAAGCTCAACAAGGCGGTCGAGGACGACGCCTCGCTCCAGGGCAAGAGCCTCGAGGAGCTCATCAAGAGCCAGTCCGGCGGCGTGTTCAACAACGCGGCCCAGGTGTGGAACCACACCTTCTACTGGAACAGCCTGAGCCCCAACGGCGGCGGCGAGCCCACCGGCAAGATCGCCGACGCGATCAACGCGAGCTTCGGCAGCTTCTCCGCGTTCAAGGAGAAGTTCTCGAACGTCGCGGGCGGCCACTTCGCCAGCGGCTGGGCCTGGGTGGTCAAGAGCGGTGACAAGCTCGAGATCGTCGACACCCACGACGCGGGCAACCCGCTCACGATGGACAAGAAGCCCGTGCTCACCTGCGACGTCTGGGAGCACGCCTACTACATCGACTACCGGAACGCGCGCCCCAAGTACATCGAGGCGTGGTGGAACCTGGTCAACTGGGACCACGCCAACAAGCAGCTGTAGTTTCTGGGCGGGGTCGGGTCCGATCGGGTCCGACCCTTCCTCCCCCCCCAACCCACTCCGTGCGGCTCGCGCTTTGCGCGAGCTGGCCGCCCTCCCCTCCGGGGGCCCCGGCTTGTCGGGCTAGTCGCGACGCGGCGCTTCCCTCAACGGAGCTCAGCGCGCGGCGGCGACGCTGGCGCAAAATTCACGCGGCGCCGCTGAGGAGCGCGCCGACGACGGCGACCAGGACCATGAGGGTCGCCAGGCCGCCCGAGAGGAGGACGGCGAGGTAGGCGTCGCGGTCCTTGCCCTCGGCCCCGCCGAGCCGGATCGCGGCCACGAGGGCGGTGGCGGGCCCGAACAGGCCGACGCAGGGGCCCGTGAACATACCGGCGACGGCGACGATCCACAGGACGAGCGCCGGGCGGGACAGCGCCCCCTCGCGCCGGCTCGCCCGCACGGCGAGGCCGACCTGACAGACGAGCCAGACGAAGGTCAGCACGAAGATCCCGCCGACGGCGGCGAACATGCCCCAGGGGGTCGGGTCCGACATCACGCGGACCGATCCACGAGTCGGACCCGGAGCTGCCCCTCGGCGGTGCGCTCCACCGCGTAGGAGGCGCCGCCGCGTTCGCCGAAGAGCAGCTCGATGCGCCCTTCACCGGCGCCCTCGAGGCCGGCCATCTCCAGGTACCGCGCCCCGAGCATGCGCCCGGTCCCGGGGGGCACCTCGGCGGCCGCCACCACCTCGGCGTCCGAGCCCAGCGCCACCTCACCGCCCGGGCTGATCGTCAGGAGGCTGGCCTCACCGCGCCAGAGCTTCACCAGGAGGAGGTTCCCGAGGCGCGCGACCTCGCCGGCTTCGACGTGCATGTCTCCGCGCTAGCCGATCGCGCCCGGCCTCGCCAGGCGCGGTGGCATCGGCTCGCGGCCCGATGCATGGTCGCGGGCATGAATTCCGGACGCTCCGAAGTGCCCCTCGGGGAGGCGTGGACCCTCGACGAGCTGGTCGCGATCTCGCGCGGGACGGCGAAGCTCGTCTTCCCCGAGGCCGCGCGCGAGCGGGTCGCGAAGGCGCGCGCGGTGATCGATCGGCTCGCGGACGCGGGCGACGAGGCCCCGAACGTCTACGGCGTGAACACCGGCTTCGGCGCGCTCGCCGAGACCCGCATCCGGGCCGACCAGATCCGGACGCTGCAGCACAACCTCGTGCGGAGCCACGCGTGCGGGGTCGGGGCGCGGCTCCCCCACGACGCGGTGCGCGGCATGATGGCGCTGCGGGCCCAGACCATCGCGATGGGCTGCTCGGGCGCCCGCCCCGAGATCATCGACCTGCTGGTGGCGATGCTCGACCGCGGCGTGATCCCGCACGTGCCGTCGCAGGGCTCGGTGGGCGCCTCGGGAGACCTCGCGCCGCTCGCGCACCTCGCGCTCGTGCTGATCGGTGAGGGCAGCGCCGATCTCGAGGGTCGGGCGCTCCCGGGGGGCGAGGCGCTGGCGGCGGTGGGGCTCGAGCCGCTGGTGCTCCAGGCGAAGGAGGGGCTGGCGCTGATCAACGGCACCCAGCTGATCCTCGCGGTCGGCGCGCTCGCGGTGGTCGAGGGCGAGCAGCTGTGCACCCAGGCCGACGTGGTCGGCGCGATGAGCCTCGAGGCGCTCCAGGGGAGCGTCCGGCCCTTCGACGCTCGGATCCAGGCGGTGCGACCGCACCCCGGTCAGGCGCTGACGGCCGAGAACCTGCGCGGCCTGCTCGCCGACAGCGAGATCATGGAGAGCCACCGGGACTGCAAGAAGGTGCAGGACCCCTACTCGCTGCGCTGCATGCCGCAGATCCACGGCGCCTCCCGCGACGCGCTCGGCTGGGCCCGGCAGGTGCTCGAGCGGGAGATCGTCGCCGCCACCGACAACCCCCTCGTGTTCAGCGAGACCGGCGAGGTGATCAGCGGCGGCAACTTCCACGGCCAGCCGCTCGCGATCGCGCTCGACACCGCGGCCATCGCGATCGCCGAGCTGGCCAACGCGTCCGAGCGGCGCATCGAGCAGCTGGTGAACCCGGCGATGAGCAGCGGCCTGCCCCCGTTCCTGGCGCCGCACACCGGGCTCGACTCGGGCTTCATGATGGCCCAGGTCACCGCCGCCGCGCTGGTGAGCGAAAACAAGGTGCTCTGTCACCCCTCAAGCGTCGACTCCATCCCGTCGTCGGCGGGCAAGGAGGACCACGTCTCGATGGGGAGCATCTCGGCGCGCAAGGCCCGCACCGTCGCCGATCACGTGCGCCAGGTGCTCGCGATCGAGGGCATGGTCGCCGCGCAGGGGCTCGATCTGCGCGCACCGTTGAAGCCCGGAGCCGGCGTCCGCGAGGCGCACCTCGCGCTGCGCGAGCGGGTGCCGACGCTCGAGCGCGACCGGCCGCTCCACGTCGACATCGACGCCACCACCGCGATGCTGCGCGAGGGCGCGCTGGTCCGCGCCGCGGAGAAGGCGACCGGACGGCTGGCGTGAGGCGGCCGCCGCCCATCACCCCGAGCGCCATCACGCGAGATCTCGCGGCGCTGGGGGTGACCGAGGGCGACGTCCTGCTCGTCCACACCTCGCTGTCGGCGCTCAGCGGCCCCGGCTCCATGGTCGTGGGCGGGGCGACCGGGGTGGTCACCGCGCTCCGCCGCGCGGTGGGGCCCCGCGGGACCCTGGTGGCGCCCACCTTCAGCGCCGACTGCTCGGACCCGATCGAATGGACCAACCCGCCGGTCCCCGAGGCCTGGTGGCCGGCGCTCCGGGACGAGATGCCCGGCTGGCGCCCCGACGCCTGGCCCAGCTTCCGGGTCGGCGTGGTCCCGGAGCTGCTCCGGACGCTGGACGGCGCGCGGCGGAGCCTCCACCCGCAGACCTCGTTCGTGGCCCTCGGGCCCGAGGCCGACGCGATCGTGGCCGACCACCCGCTGACCGACTCGCTCGGGCCGACGGGCCCGCTGGGGCACCTCCGCCGCCTCGGGGCCAGGGTGCTGCTGCTCGGCTGCGGCTTCTCGTCGTGCACCGCCTTCCACCTCGCCGAGCACGAGTCGGCCCGCCCTCCCCGGCGGATCGAGCGCCGCGCCCCCCTCGAGCGCGACGGAGCGCGAGCCTGGGCGCGGTGGACCGAGCCCGACTACGACAGCCGACGCTTCCCCGACATCGGGCGGGCGTTCCAGCGGGAGCGGACCTGCCGACGGGGGGAGGTCGGCCGGGCGCGGGCCACCCTCTTCGAGCTGGCCGAGGGGGTGGCCTTCGCGGTCCGGTGGATGAACGGCGAGGTCGCCCGAGAAGAGTGACGGCGGCGGCTTCTTCGGGTTCAAAAACCCGAATGTCCGCGGTATGGTGCGGCCCCCGTCCGAGAGCCGGCGGGTCACCCCCGGGGCGGGCTCGTCCCGCACGGTTCCACCGCTTCATGACCACTCCTTCGCCCCGCACGAACGAGCGCCTCGAGGCCGACGCCGGCGCCGCGGAAGCCCAGATCGAAGCGCTGCGTCAGGAGCTCGAGGCGACGCCCGATCGCAGCCGTCAGGCCGTCATCCAGTACGAGATCGGCCACCTGACGCAGCACGCCCTCGCGAACGAGGCGCAGGCGGTCCGCGAGTACCTCGGCGCCTACAACCTCGATCCCCAGTTCCGGCCGCCGCTGATCGCGCTGGTCTCGATCTTCGAGCGTCGGCGCTCCAGCAAGAACCTGCTGCGCCTCTACGACGCCGAGGCCCGCAGCGCGACCTCGCCCCGGGAGGCCGCCTCGGCGCTCGCCGATCGGGCCGTCCTGATGGCCGATCAGCTCGGCGAGCTCGACGAGGCGCGCCAGCTCTTCGAGGCCGCGTTCGAGCAGGCGGGCGAAGCGGGAGACCTCGCGCTCCTCCTCGAGCAGCAGCGCCTGGTCGACGGCGACGTCGAGGGCGCGCTCGAGATCATCGAGGCCCGCGCCGACCTGGTGCAGGACCCGGTCCTCGCCACCCTGCTCCGCCTCGAGGTGGCGTGGGCGAAGGAGGAGGCCGGGGACCTCGAGGGCGCGCTCTCGACCCTGCGCGGCGCGGTGACCACGCCGGCCGCCCGCTGGCGGGTGCTGACCCAGCTGGAGCGCGTGGCGCGCAAGGCCGAGCGCTACCCCGAGCTCATCGTCGCGCTCGAGGGGCGCGCCAAGCTCGCGATGGCCGAGGCCCGCGGCGAGAACGCCGGCCAGGCGTCCGGCGCGTACAGCGTGCAGCGGTTCGCCGACCAGTCGCGCGCCGCCGCGACCGCCGCCGCCCTCTATCGCGAGGCCGGGCGTCTCCGCCTCCAGAAGCTCAACGACGCCCCCGGCGCCGTGCACGACTACGACGAGGCCACGCAGCTCCGCGAGGCCGACCCGCTCCTCGGCTACGAGCGCATGCTCGCGCAGGAGCTGGCCGGAGACGTCGAGGGCGCCGCCCGGGAGGCCGAGCGTCTCCTCGAGGCCGGCGTGGAGGGCCCGCCGGCGGCCGCGCTGCGGTTCCGGCTCGCCGAGCGCGCCCAGGCCGGCGGGGACGCCGAGCGCGCGCTGGTCGAGATGCGCGGGGCGCTCGAGGCGGATCCGAGCTCGGCCGTCGCCGCCGCGATGGTGGACGACCTCCTCCGCGCGGGCGGCGATCACGCGAGCGTGGTCGAGCAGCTCGAGGCGCGCGCCGCCGAGGTGGCCGGCGCGGCCCGGGCGCAGCGCCTCTGGGAGGCCGCGCACCTCGCGGCCTACGCGCTGAAGGACGCCGACAAGGCGCGCGCGCTCTACGCCGGCGCCGCCGAGGCGGCCCGCGCGGGAGAGGACGAGCGCGTCGCGGTCGACGCCATCCTGAGGGAGGGCCTGGCCGCGGCGATGACCCTGGGCGACGCCGAGGGCGCCGTCCGCCGGGTCCGCGCGCTGCTCGCGACCGAGCTCGACGACGAGGAGCGGAGCGCGATGCTCCGCGATCTGCACGAGCTGACCCGGGTCGTCCTGGACGACGCGGACGCGGCCGACGCGGTGCTGCAGCAGGCGCTCGAGACCCCGGCCGCGGCCCGCTGGGCGCCCGATCTGGCGCGCCTGATCGCGGCGACGCGGGGGGACGACGCGCTCCTCTCGAAGGCCCATCACGCGCTCGCCGAGCGCGCCGCCGACGCCGAGACGGCCGCCGCTCATCTCTGCGCGGCCGCCCGGGCCGAGGCCCGCGCCGACCGCCAGGACGAGGCGGTGGAGACGCTGCGGGCGGCCCTCGAGCGCTCACCCACCCACCCCTACGCCGCCGCGCTCCTGGAAGAGGTCTTGCGGGCACGTGGCGACGCCGACGAGCTGGTCCGCCTGCTCCGCGAGGCGGCCGAGAAGGCCGACGCGCCGCGGGCGGCCGAGACCCGGCTCCTGCTCGCGGGCGCGGCCGCCGAGGCCGCCGACCGCTTCGAGGACGCGGCGCAGGCCTACGACGAGGCCGCGCAGCGCGACCCGACCTCCCTCGCGCCCGTGCTCGCCAAGCGGCGCCTCGCCGAGGGGCGGGGCGACCAGGCGATGCTGCTCGCGGCGCTCGAGGCGCTGAGCGAGCGCGAGATCGCGGCCGGCGAGCCGGGGCGACACACCCTCGCGCTCGGCGAGCACTACGACCTCTTCGGCGGCCAGCCGGAGAGGGCCGAGGCGCCGCTCCGGACCGCGCTCGAGAGCGAGACCGTCGGGCTGCACGCCGCGGTCGATCTCGCCCTCCTCCCGGCGACGCGAGGCGACCGCGAGGCGCGCTTGATGGGCCTCTCCCGCATGCTCGCGCACGCCAGCGACGAGGCCCGCCGCGGCATCCTGCGGGAGGCGGCCGGCGTCGCCCTCGACGGCCACCTCGATCTCGCGCGGGCCGAGGAGCTGCTCGACGAGCTCGCCGAGCGGGCGCCCTCCGACCGCTGGAGCCCCCTCGGGCGCCTCCAGCTGCTCGCGACCGACCCGAAGCGCGCCGCGGAGCGGGCCGACGCCTGGCTCGCCCTCGGGCGCGCCACCGACGATCCCGAGGTGGCCGCGGAGCTGCTGCTGCACGCCCTGCGAGGGCAGGTGTTCAACGCGGGCGAGGACGCCCTCGACGACGCGGTGATCCTCGCGCACGAGGTGCTCGGCGAGGCCCCCGAGTCCCTCGCCGCCGCGGTGGCGATGGACGAGGCCCTCGGCGCCGGAGACGACCCGGAGGGCCGCGCGACCGCGCTCGGCTCCTGGACCACGCACGCCGCCGCCGGGCCCACCCTCTCCTCGGCGCACGGGCGCGCGCTCGCCGCCGCCGGGCAGCCGCGCGAGGCCCTCGGGGTCCTCCTCAAGGTCGCGGTGAGCGAGCCGGAGGACCTCGCGAGCTGGGAGGCCATCCGGGTCGCGGCCCGGGAGTGCGAGGCCTGGGAGCCCCTGGTCGAGGCGTGCGATCGGCTCGCGCACATCGTCACCGACGACGAGCTGCGGATGCTGCTCCTCGAGGAGTCGGCCGCGACCCTCATGGACGAGCTCGGGCAGGACGCGCGCGCCGAGCGACGGCTCCGCCGCATCCTCGCGATCGACGCCCGGCGGCCCATCGCCTACGGGCGGCTGCACGATCTGCTCGCCGAGCGGGACGACGACGCGGGCCTGCTCGAGCTGGTGAGCAACCGGATCGAGCTGGTCGACGACCCGTCCGAGCTCGTGAAGCTCTTCTACGAGCAGGCGCGGCTGCTGCGCTCGGTGGGGCTGCGCGAGGAGGCGCTCTCCGCGCTCGACAACCTCCTGATGCTCGACGGCGACCACGTCGGCGGCCTCGCGCTGCTCGTGGAGCTGCAGGTGCAGCAGGAGAACTTCGGCGGCGCGGTGCACGCGCTCCAGAGCCTCGCGGCCGCGCCGGACGTGCCCGACAGCCAGCGCCGCATCGCGCGGCTCGGGGCGGCGGACTTCCTCGAGAAGAAGCTCGACGACGCCGCGGGCGCGCTCGACGAGCTGAACGCGCTGCACGAGATCGGTCTGGCGGACCGGGAGATCTACGAGCGCATGGCCGACGTCGCGGTGAAGATCGACCGCCACGACGACGCGGTGACGGCGCTGGCCCACGCGGTCGAGCACGCCAGCTCGGCCAAGGCGGTGGCCCGCCTGGAGCGGCGCGCGGGCGCCATCCACGCGGAGGAGCGGCTCGATCGGGACGCCGCGGTGCAGGCCTACGAGCGCGCCCTCGCGGCGTCGCCGACCGACCTCGAGGCGGGCGAGGCGCTCGCGATGCTGCTCGACGGCCCCGAGCGGGTGGAGGCGAGCCAGCGCTTCGAGCAGGCGCTCCGGGTGCTGCTCGACGACGACCCGACGGAGCCGCAGATCCTCCGCAAGCTGCGGCGCGCGGCCGCGTGGCGAGACGACCGCGGGTTCGACGCGACGCTGCTCGCGGCCCTCGTCGTGCTCGGCGAGGCGGACGAGGCGGAGCGCGAGGCGTACGCCGAGCACACGCAGCACTTCGCGCGGGCCGCCCGAGGGACGCTCAGCGCCGAGGAGCTGGACGCGATCCGGGTGCGCGGCGACGGCGGCGACGTGCTCCAGCTCGCCCGCCTGCTGTCGGAGAGCGCCGCCGAGATGGACGGGCTCGAGCCCTCGGGCTTCGGCCTCGGGCGCGGCGACCTCGTGAAGGGCGACGACCCGCTCAAGACCGAGCTCGGCTCGCTCGGCGCGGTGTTCGGGCTGCCGGCCGCCGAGCTCTACCGCGGCGGCGACGACCCGACGCGCCTCGACGTGATGCCGCACTACAAGGGCCACCTCAGCTGGACCGCGGGTGGCCAGGTCGCCCCTCCGCTGACGCCGGATCGCCGCTACACCTTCGGCTACCTCGCCGCGGGCGTGCGCATGGGCGTGGCCCCCTTCGTCCGGCGCGGCGCCGAGGGCGCGGCGCTCGCGATCTTCGCGGCGGCGGCGGCCGCCGAGGCGCCGCTCCAGGCCGGAGCCGGGCGCGACCTCGAGGAGACGACGCGCCGCATCTACAAGGCCATGCCGCGCCGGGTGCGCAAGTCGCTGCCCGAGAAGCTGGCCTCGCTCGAGGGAGGCCAGCGGGTCGACGAGTGGGCCCGGCGGCTCACCCGGACCGCGCAGCGCGCCGGCCTGCTCGCCTCCAACGATCTGCACACCGCACTGACACGCGTGCTCGGCCGACCGCCGACGCGGGAGGGCGTCACGTCGTCGATCGACGCGCGCGAGCTCCTCCTCTTCTGGCTGTCGCCCGTGACGCTGGGTCTCCGAAAGAAGCTGGGTCTGGCCGAATGAGCGAGAACGACGACAAGTCGCCTGGCGAGATCGAGCTCGACGAGCTCGAGTGGGACGACGCGCTCGCGGACTGGGAGACGGAGCTCGACGACAGCGCCGAGGCGAAGGCGCCGCCGCTGCCGCAGACGAGCGAGCCCTCGCGCGCCCTCTACCGCCCGCCGTCGCCCGACGACACCTTCGCGAAGCGGTCGCCGCGAGCCCCCGCGCCGCCCCCGCCGAAGCCGGTGAACCTCGACGACTTCCCCGGCCTCGACGAAGAGGACGACGAGGAGATGGAGTCGACGCGCATCGCCTCGATCCCGCAGGAGCTGATCAACTCGCTGGTGGGGAAGGACGCGGCCGACGAGGAGCGTGGCGCGCAGCCCACCAAGCCGCCGCCGCCCCTGCCCATCTCGGGTCGCAAGCCCGCCGGACGGGCGCCGGAGCGCGAGCCCGCCCCCGCCCGCGCCGCGCCGCCCCCGGTCGACCTCGACCTCGACGGGCTCCTCGACGGCCTCGACGAGGAGACGCGCGCCTACCCGTCCGACGTGCGCGCGCCGACGCCGCGCCGACCGTCCACCCCCGCGCCCGAGCGCCCCCTGGCCGGCACCGACGCCGAGGCGGAGTTCTTCGGCAGCGCCCCGCCGCCTCCGGCCACGCCCGAGGAGGCCTTCTTCGGCGAGCCCGCGCTCGAGAAGGACGCCGAGGAGGGCTTCGACCCCTTCGGCGCGCCGGGCGACGGCCAGGACTTCGACGAGGGCGCGGCCCGCACGCGCATGGCCGACCTCTCGGAGGTCGCGCGGCAGAGCGCGCCGCCCGAGGAGCCCGAGGAGGCGAACGAGGAGGCGAACGAGGAGGCGAAGGAGGAGCCGGAGCCGCGCACCCGCATGGCCGACCTGTCCGCCCTCGCGGAGGAGGCGGAGGCCGACGCGGGGGAGCGCCCCACGAAGCCGCCGGCGGCCGGCGCGGACGAGGCGGGCACCCGGCCCACCCGACCGCCGGAGGCCGGCGCGGCAGGCGCGGCGAAGCCCGCGTTCCGCGCGCCCTCGATCCCGAAGCCGTCGCTCCTGAAGCCCCGCATCCCGAAGCCGGGCCTCACCAAGCCGGGCGCGAAGCCGACGATCCCGAAGCCCGGCATCCCGCGACCGGGCGGCATCCCGAAGCCGAAGGGCATCCCGCGACCGGGGGGCTTCCCGAAGCCCGGCCTCCCGCCCAAGCTGCCGACGCCGGGCAAGCTCGGCCTGCCGCGCCCCGGCCAGCCGAAGAAGCCGGCGATCGCGCCCCCCGCGCCGCCCCCCGATCTCACGGCAGAGGAGACCGAGCCGGCGACGCGCGAGCGCGTCACTCCACTCCCCGCGGCCGGACTCCCCGCGGCCGGGCTCCCCGCCGCCGAGCCCGTGCCCCCGCCCCTGCCGACGGCGGAGGCGCCGACCGCGGAGCGCCCCACCCCGGTGCCCGAGGCCGAGCCGACGCCGGCCGCGAAGGACGACGCGGCGAAGGATGACGCGGAGGAAGAGGAGATCGCGGCGGCGCCGACGCCGCCCACCCCGACCGGGCCGCGCAAGCCGGCCTTCGAGTCGGCCGAGCTCGACATGGGCCTGGCCGAGCTCGACGCGCTCATCGAGTCGGAGATCCCGCCCCCGCCGCTCCCGAGCGACGACGCGGTCGAGGCCCCCGCGGTCGAGGCGCCCGAGCTCGAGCTCGGGGAGCCCCCGCAGGACGAGCCGGAGGACGACGAGCCCGCCATCGCCGTCGCCGAGCCCGAAGAGGAAGAGGACGACGAGCCCGCCATCGCCGTCGCCGAGCCCGAAGCGGAAGAGGACGACGAGCCCGCCATCGCCGTCGCCGAAGCGGAGGACGACGAGGACGAGCTCGTGGTCGAGTCCGGCGAGGTCGACGACGAGGAGTGGGCCGAGCTCGCCGAGGCCGGAGAGCTCGACGACGAGGAGTGGGCGGAGATCGAAGCCGCCGAGGCGGCCGAGCAGGAGGCCGCAGCCGCCGCGCCGGACCGCGGGGCGCTGGCCGCCCGACGCTCGGTGCGCTCCCGCAAGCCCCGTCAGGAGAGCTTCCCGATGGTCGGGGACGGCCCGGAGGCGATGCGCCTCCGCATGCGGCTCCTGCGCGATCTGGCGGAGAGCAAGGAGGGCCCGGTGCGGGCGCGCCTCCTCGTCGGCGCGGCCGAGCTCGCCGAGCAGCTCGGCGAAGGAGAGGACGCCCGCGACGGCTACCGCGCGGCGCTCGAGGCCGATCCGAGCGACGTGGTCGCCCTGCGGGCGCTCCGGCGCGACGCCGTCCTGCGCGAGGCCTGGGACGAGGTCGCCGCGTCGTTCGAGAAGGAGGCGGCGCTGCCGCTGTCCGCCTGGGAGCGCGCGCTCGCGTGGACGGGGCTCGCCGAGCTGAAGCTCGGCCGGCTCGAGGACCCGGAGGGAGCGGAGGCCGCGGCCTCGAAGGCGCTGGAGGCGCAGCCGCTCTCGGTGACGGCGACGATCCTGCTGGCCGAGGCGCGCTGGCGACAGGGCAAGACCCGCGAGGCGGTCCAGCCCTTCGCCGCCGCGCGCGACGTCTGGGACGATCCCGACGGGCGCGCGGCGCTCGCGGTCGAAGAGGCGCGGGCCCTCGAGCGGGCCGGCGACGAGGCCGGCGCGCGCGAGATCTTCGCGTGGGCGAACGAGGTCGATCCCGAGGCGCTCGACGCCTGGTTCGGCCGGGCGCGCGCCGGGAGCCGCGCCGACTCGGACCCGCGGGGCACGGTCGAGGCGCTCGCCACCCTCGCGGCCTACTGCGGCGGATCCCTCGGTGAGGCCGTGCTCACCCGCGCGAGCCGGGTCGCGACGCGGCTCGCGAACGACCCGCAGCTCGGCGTGCGATTGCTCGGGCAGGCCACCGGCGTGGTCCCGCTCCAGGCGCGCGCCGACGCGGCCGCGGCGACGGGAGATCGCGAGCTCGAGCGCGAGGCCCTCGAGGCGTGGTCGGGGGCGGCCGGCGGCACCGACCGCGCGCTCGCGCTCGTGCGCATGGCCGAGGTGAAGGCGGCCGCCGGCGACCTCGATGGCGCCGACGCCGCCCTCCGGGACGCCGCGCTGGCCGACGGCAGCCTCGGCACCATCCGCGTGGTGCGCGAGGTGATCGCGCGGCGCAGCGGCGACGTCTCGCGGCTCGTGGACGCCACCCAGTCCGGCGGCGCGCTCGCCTCCGCCGCCCGCGTCGCGCGCGATCGCGGCGCGGTGGCGCGGGAGCGAGAGCTGCTCGCCCAGGCGAGCCAGGACGGCGTCGCGCTGGTGAGCGTCGACGTGCTCACCCTCGACGCGGCCGCCAACGACGGCGACGACGCGGCGATCGACCTCGGCCTCCGCCGACAGGCCGATCGGGTCCCGCCGGAGCAGCGCGCCGGGTCCCTCCTCGCGCTGACCGAGCGCGCGGTGGGCCGGGAGGATCTCGAGGCGGCCTACGCCCTGCTCGAGGAGGCGCGACAGGTCGCGTCCGGGGATCCGCTGGCGCTCCGCCCGCTCGGGCGGCTCGCCCTGCAGCGCGACGCGACCGCGGCGGCGGCCCTCTGGATGGAGGAGGCCTCGGTGTCGGACGGCGCGCGCTCCGCGTTCTGCGCCACCCAGGCCGGCCGCATCCTCACCACGGCGGGCGGCGACGCCCTCGGCGCCTTCCGGCGCGCGCTCGACGCGGTCTCGGGCTACGGCCCGGCCGCCTGGGCGCTCAAGCCGCTCGCGGTCGAGCTCGGAGACCCGCTGACCCTCGGCGAGGCGCACGAGCAGCTCGCGGAGGCGGCCGTCGATCCCACCGACGCGGCCAGCCACCTCGTGCGGGGCGCGCTGCTCCGGGCGGACGCCGATCCCTCGGGGGCCGGCGCGCTGCTCGATCGCGCCCGTCAGCTCGCGCCGGGCGACGGCGTGCTCCAGAGCCTGCTCATGCGGCTCGCCGGCTCGACCTCCCCGGCCGAGCGCGCGGCGATGCTGACCGAGTCGGCGGCGTCCGCGCCCGCCGAGCTGGCCCGCGTCTACCGCCTCCAGGCGGCGGCCGCCTACGAGGACGCCGGCGATCCCGCCGCCGCGGCCGAGCAGCTGAAGGCGGTCGCGGCCGAGCACGCCGACGATCCCATCGTGCGCGTCGCGCTCGACCGAGTGGAGATCGCGGCCGGCGCGGTGGCCCGGGTCGCCGAGCGCCGCTTCACCGCGGTGAAGGAGGCGGCGGACGACGAGGCGCGGGTGTTCGCGCTGGAGCGCCTCGCCGAGCTCGATCGGCTCGAGCGGAACGACCCGGCGAGCGCCGTGCTGTCGCTGCAGTCGATCCTGGAGACCGCGCCGGGGCACCTGCCCAGCCTGCGCGCGCTCTTCCGCTACTTCGCCGAGCACGGCCGGCTCGAGGATCTCGGCCGGGTCACCGAGGCGCTCGCGCTTCACGTGCAGGGCGGCGCCGACGTCACCGCCCACCTCCGCCTCGCGCGGCGGCTCGCCTACGCGGACGCCGAGGCCCCCGGCGAGTCGGCGGACGACGTGCTGATCGAGGCCGGCAAGCGCGCCGAGCTCGATCTGTGGCTGGCCCCGCGGGTCCTCGCGGCGGCCCGGGAGCGCGGCGAGGCGGGGCTGGCGCGGAAGGCGGCGGCGGCCCTCGCCAGCGCCCTCTCCTCCCCCGACGAGCGCGCCTCGGCGCGGGTCCGGGCGGCCGAGCTCACCTCGGACGCGGAGACCAAGGAGTCCATCCTGCGCGAGGCCGTGCAGTCGTCTCCCCAGCACCCGACGGCCGCCGAGGCGCTGGCCCGCGCGTGCGTGGCGCGAGGTGACGACGCGGCGGCGGCGGAGGCCCTCGAGGCGGCGGCCAAGGCCACCGAGGTGCGCGGGCGCGCGGCGGCGCTGCTCGACGAGGCGGCGAAGCTCTGGGACGAGAAGGTCGGGGACGCGGCGCGAGCCCGCGCGGCCCTCGAGCTCGCGAGCGAGCGGGACGTCACCCACGGCGACGTCTTCACCCGCCTCCAGGGCATCCTGGAGACGGCCGGGGACCGGGAGCGCCTCGCCCAGCTGCTGGGCGCGCGGATCTCGGCCGGCGGCGAGCCCGCGGAGCTGGTGGCGCTCTACCTGGAGCAAGCCGAGCTGCGCAAGTCCATCTCCGACGTGACCGGCGCCAAGGCGTCGCTCCGCTCGGCGCTGGGCCTCGAGCCCGAGCGCATCGAGGCCCTGCGCGATCTGGCCGAGCTCTGCCTCGAGGACGAGGACTGGCGCGGCGCGGCCGAGGTGCTCATCCGCATCGCGCGTATCCGCAAGGAGCGCGAGGAGCTGCGCTGGGTCTTCTTCACCCTCGGCGACATCTACGATCAGCACATGCCCGATCCGCGGCGCGCCGAGGCCGCGTTCCGCCGGGTGCTCAAGCTCCTGCCCCGCGACGTGCCGGCGATGGAGCGGCTCGCCAAGCTCTACGAGCGCGAGGGCCAGCTGGAGAACGCGGCGCAGATGCTCGCGCAGCTCGCGCAGCTCGACGTCGACCCGGACAGCAACCGCGGCCACCGCCTGCAGCTCGCGGCGGTGCACGAGCGCCTCGGCGACGCCCGGAAGGCGGAGCAGGTGCTGGACGAGGCCCGCAAGAACGCGCCGACCGATCTCGGCGTGCTCAAGGGGCTCGCCGACTTCTACGATCGTCAGGGCGCCTCGAACGCCCTGGCCATGCACCTCGGGCGCGCGGTCAACGACTTCCGACACGCGCTCGAGGCCGACCTGGGCGACGCGGCCGCGTGGCCCGGGCTCGTGGAGATCCTGCAGTGGCGCGGTCAGACCGACGCCGCCGCGTGCGCGGCCTCGGCGGCCCAGGCGGTCGGCGTGATGGACGTCGAGATGTCCAAGCTCGTCGACGCCCGGGGCGCGGCGCAGGGCGTCGGTCAGGCGGCGGCGAAGTCCGACCTCGACGAGCTGCTCGCGCCTCCCGCGCTCAACGCCCCGACCCGCGCGGTCTTCAAGCTCGCCGGCGACGCGCTCGAGAAGGCTCTTCCCTTCGACGTCGCCGCCTACCGCGCGCAGAAGGTGGACGGGCGCGACACCAGCATCCGGCCGCTCGCCAACGAGGTCAGCCGCTGGTTCGGCTTCGGCGCCTACGAGCTGTACGTCACCAGCGCGGCCCCCCGGGTCTGCGTCCCGGTGCACAGCAACCCGTGCACGCTCCTCATCGGGAGCGAGCTGATCGGCATCACCGACGACCGCGAGAAGCTCTTCGTGCTGGCGCGCGCCTTCCGCATCGCCAAGGCGCAGCTCTCGGTGGTCGTGCGGGCCCAGCCCCACGAGGTGAACGCGCTCCTCGGCGGCCTCGTGCAGAGCTACGACCCGCACCACGCGCCGGCCGGGGTGGATCCCTCGCACCTCGCGGAGGCGGCCCGCCGGGTGAGCAAGCACGTCAACCGCAAGGTCCGCGACGAGCTGGGCCCGCTCGTCTACGAGATGGCCGGGCGGCCGGGCTACGATCCGGCGGGGCTCGCGATGGCGGCGTCCGAGTGGGGCAACCGCGTGGGCCTGCTCGCGAGCGGCTCGGCCCCGGCGGGCATCAGCGCCCTCGCGAAGCTCAGCGGGGAGCGCGAGCTCCCGGCCGACACCCCGGCGCGGCTCGCGCTGGTGACCCGCTTCCCCGAGGCCTCCGCGCTGCTCGAGTTCGCGATCAGCGACGCGCACTTCGAGGCGCGCCGCCGCTCCGGGATCGGCTGATGCGCATCGGTCTCCTCGGGCCGTCGGACGGCGACGCCGCGACGCTGCGCGAGGCGATCGAGTTCCTGCTCGACGACATGGAGGTCGACCAGGCCGTCTACCTCGGGCTCGACGAGGAGACGGTGGACGCGGTCGTCCGGGACTGGGTCGGCGCCGATCCCTCGGACGAGGCGTTCCTCGCCGACGCCCTCGAGCAGGCGCGATCGGGCACGCCCGACACGATCGAGGCGCTGCTGGAGCGGCGGGAGCTGGTCGAGCAGCTGGCCAAGGTGCGCAAGCTGCCGACCCCGCCGACCCGCGCGGTCGAGATGCTCGCCGATCGGATCCTCCTCTTCGTCAACGACAAGTCCGTGCTCGACGAGGAGGACATCGCCAACGCGAACCTCATCGCCTACGGCAAGAGCGCCGCGTCCGAGCTGCGCCGCTTCGGCCCGCGCTACTTCCTCACGCCGGGGCCGCTGTCGAAGGAGCAGGTCGCGGTGGTGGAGCTCGAGGCCGACGGTCAGGTGTCGCTGGCCCTCTTCGAGATCAGCGGCGTCCCGGTCTGGCGCGAGACGATGGCCCGCCGCACGAGCAAGGTGAAGCTCGCGCGATGACCACGCTCGCGGTCTTCGGGGGGAGCTTCGACCCGCCGCACGTCGGCCACGTGCTCGCGGCGACCTGGGTGCTCAGCGCGACCGACGTCGACGAGGTGGTGGTGGTCCCGACCGGCAGCCACGCCTTCGGCAAGGCCCTCACTCCCTTCCCCCACCGGCTGCGCATGAGCGAGCTCGCGTTCGCGCCGGTGCGCGGCGCCCGGATCAGTCGGATCGAGGCCCAGCGCGCCGGCCCCAGCTACATGATCGACACGCTCGAGGCGCTCGCCGCGACCGGGGCGTCGCTCCGGCTCGTCGTCGGCACCGACCTGGTCGAGCAGATCCCGCGGTGGCACCAGGGCCACCGCATCCCGGCGCTCGCGCCCCTGCTCGTCGTCGGCCGCGGAGGGCACGCGGAGGGACACGAAGACATCGTCATGCCCGACGTCAGCAGCACCGAGGTCCGCCGACGGCTGCGCGCGGGCGAGGAGGTCGACGCGCTCGTCCCTCGGGCCGTCCGGCGCTACGTGGCGCGCCATCAACTCTATCGAGGCGAAGAATGAAGGTGACGATCGTCGGGCGAGGCCGGGTGGGCCGCGGGCTCGCGAAGCGGGCGCGGATCGCGGCGCTCGACGTGACGCTCGTGGACGGGCGGACCGAGGGCAAGGCGAAGGGCGACCTGGTGGTCCTCGCGGTGCCGGACCCGGTGGTGCGCGAGGTGGCGGGGCGGCTCCGGGTGAAGGGCGCGCTCGTGCACTGCTCGGGCAGCCTCGGCCCGGAGGCGCTCGAGGGGCGCGCGCCCTCGGTCGGGGTGATGCACCCGCTCGTCTCGTTCGCGGATCCCGCGCGCCCGCCGCACCTGAAGGGGGCGGCCTTCGTCATCGACGGGGACCCGAAGGCGGTGAAGCGGGCTCGCCGGCTGGCCCGCGCGCTCGGGGCGCGACCGGTCGAGGCGTCGATCCACGGCGCGGCGTATCACGCGGCGGCCGCCCTCGGAGCGAACGGCGCCGCGGCGCTCGCGGCCCTCGCGGTGCGGGTGCTCGAGGCGCGCGGGATGGGCCGGCGCGAGGCGGAGCGGGCGATGGGCGCGCTGCTGCGGACCGTCGGCGAGAACGTGGAGACCGTCGGCGTGCCGAACGCGCTGAGCGGGCCGGTGATCCGCGGTGACGCGGCCACGGTGCGGCGACACCGCGACGCGCTCGAGGCCCTCGACCCGGGTGTGCGGCGCGCGTACGACGCGGTGGGGCCGGCCATCCTGGAGTGCGCGCGCGACGCGGGGCTGACGCCGGAGCGGGCGGCCGAGGTCGAGCGCGCGCTACTGGAGCGCGGCCCAGACCAGGGCGGCGGCGAGCGCGAGGGCGAAGAGCACGACGCCGAGGACGAGCGGCATCGGTGATCGGCGCCCCTCCGCCTCCGACGCGGTGAGGCGCTTGGTCGTCTCCTCCGCGAGCGGACGCGCGGACGGCGTCTCCCGGGTGTCCTCCGCGGGCGCGGGGCGCTCGAGGGCTTCGATCTCGACGGGCGGCCCCGCCTCGAGCGCCTCGGCCGCGCGCTCCCGTTGACGGCGAAGGAGCACCACGTCGGCCTCGAAGTGATCGCTGAGGAAGCTGCCGAAGCGGATCTGCGAGACGAAGAGCTTGGCCGTCATCGCGTAGTCGTCGAGGGCGCGCAGGAACTGGCTCGCGGTCTCGAAGCGATCCTCCGGGCGAGGCGCGAGGGCGCGGTCGAGGATCGCCTGCAGCTCGGCTTGCTCGGGCAGACCGCGGTCCGGCAGCGGAGGGACCTCGCCCCGCTTCGCCATCTCGAGCATCTCGCTCTCGGTGCCCTTGTAGAGGCGCCGCCCCGCGCAGAGCTCCCAGAGCACGATGCCCGCCGCGAAGACGTCGGCCCGGCCGTCGAGCTCCTCGCCGCGCGCGTGCTCGGGCGACATGTAGGCCGCCTTGCCGGCCACCCGGGAGCGCTCGCCGGTGGACTCGCCGTCCTCCTGCGCCTCCGGGGCGCGCACCGTCGTGCCGAGCGCCTTGGCGATGCCGAAGTCGCAGAGCTTCACCTCGCCCTCGAAGCTGATGAGCACGTTGGAGGGAGAGACGTCGCGGTGCACGATGCCGAGCGGCTCCCCGGCGTCGTCGCGCTTGCGGTGCGCGAAGTCGAGCGCGGCGAGGGCCTCGCGCACGACGAAGAGGGCGAACTCGGCCGGGAGCGGGATGCGCCGCTTGCTCAGCCGACGGAGGAGCTGGTTGAGGTCGTAGCCCTCGACGTACTCCATCGCGATGTAGAGCCGGTCGCCCTCGCGCCCGAGGTCGAGCACCTGGACGACGTTCGCGTGCCGGAGGCCGGCGACGAGCTTGGCCTCGTCGATCAGCATCTTCGCGAACTGAGGGTCGCCGGACAGGGCGGGGAGGATCTGCTTCACCACCGCGCGGCGGGCGCCGCCGAGCTCGGTCTGCACGCGCGCGAGGTAGATGTCGGCCATGCCCCCGCGACCGATGCGGTCGAAGAGGTGATACCGCCCGAAGCGCCGCGGGAGGTGCTCCGCGTTGGCCGCGCCCTCCCCCTGCGCCCGGGCCGCGCTGGCGGCCACGTTCCCCAAGAGCTCAGGTTCCCGCCGCGCTTGTGCCAGGGAAGGCCCCGAAACGCAAGGTCACCCTTCGGGATCGAGCTCGCCTCGCGCCGACTTGAGGATCTGGACGGTGCGCCCGAAGCGGCGTTTGCCCCACTGGGTCTCCTCGTCCGTCTGCGCCGCCTCGGCGGCGGCCACGGCGACCCGCCCTCCGCGGGCCTCCACGCCCGCGAGGAACGCCTCGATCTTCGCGACGCGCGCCGCCGCGTCCTCCTCCGAGACGTACACCTCGAGCCTCCGCTTCAGCGCGGGGAGCGCCGCGCGGTACGCGTCGACGCCGCCGGCTGGCTCCTGGCCCGCCTCCGCCAGGGCGCGACGCACCGCGCCCGGACCGACGTAGGCGGAGAACCCGCAGAGCTCGACGACGCGTTCGAAAAGGGCGTCCTTGCTCACTTCACACCTCTCATGGACAGCTCACGCCCGCACCATCGAGCACGTCGGGACGCAGCAGGTCGTCCCCGGAACCTTCCCGCACGAAGCCCACGTCGCGGAGCAGCCGCAGGGTCTCGTCGTAGTCCGCCCGGTCCAGGCAGCCCGGCGTCACCTCCGGCTCGCCGAGCAGGCCCGGCTGCACGAGCTCGGACACGCGCTCGAGCTGCCAGCTCTGGTGGACCCGCGGGTCCTGCCTCGAGCCGGACCCGTCGCAGGTGTCGCCGCAGAGCGCGAGCACGAGCTCGGTCGCCTGCTCCCGGTTCCCCTCCTCGATGACCCAGGCCCAGCCGCGCAGCGTGGCGCGGATGAAGCGCTCGGCGATCTCGCGGCCGGAGATGCCGGTCCCCTCGAAGTCCGGGTCGTCCAGGAGCGCCTGGGTCGTGAAGATGAAGTCCTCGAGCAGCCCGCAGCCGTGCTCGGCCGTGGGGAGGCGCACCAGCGTGTCGAGCGGGTGGCCGAGGCCGACGATCTGGTCGAGCTCGTTGTAGACCATGGCGCTGGCCATCGCGACGTCGTCCGGGAAGACCAGCCCGGGGTCGAAGGCGTACGAGAGGGTCGTCACGTCGGGCTCCTGGCCCGGCGGCAGATCGTCGTCGAGGTCGCTCGTCATGCCGTGGCTTCGCAAGCAAACCTGCACGGGGTACTCGTTGCCGAAGTCCCACACGCCGATCGTGCTTCCCCGGAGGTCGTCGAAGCTCGTGACGCCGCTGTCGGCGAGGCCGACCATCTCGAATCCGGGGCGCTGGAAGATCTGCGCGATGTGGCGGAGCTCGTGGTCGTTCTCCTCGACCTCGCGCACCATGTTCGCGATCCAGTCGGTGCCGAACTGCGCCTCCCCGCTCGCGACCGCGCCGGAGGGGTTCACGCCTCCGCCGTCGAGCACGACGACGTCGAGGCCCTCCTGCTCGTAGAACGTGTAGCCGCCCTCGCGCGGGACCATGGCCCCGGCGGCCTCGCCCTCGGGGTGACCGCCGGCCGCGTAGTAGCCGGCGAACTGCGCCTGGGGGAACCACTTGGACTGGAACACCACCCGCACCGGGTCGTCGGGCGTCCCGGCCGGGGCGGCGCCGCCGTCACACGCGGTCAGCGCCGCGAAGAGGATCAGAGTGGCAAAACTTCTCGACATGGCTCTTCCCCCTGGGATCGATCACTCGGCCGTCAGCTCCAGCGCGAGGTGGTAGTCCAGCGTCGGCACCCCGCGGGCGGCGGAGAGCGCGACGAAGTAGACGCCGGGCTCGAGGCCCTCGGCGAACGCGTCGCCGGGCTCGATGCTCGGGCAGGCGCCTCCTGCGCGACCGAGCGTGCCGGCCCCGCGACGCACGAGCCCGCGTTCCCCGAGCAGCGTCATGGTCACCTCCGGCGTCCCCTCCTCACAGGGGAGCTCGGCGCCGTCGAGCATGATGACCGAGAGGCTGGCCCGCTCGGTGACGCGGACGGCGAAGACGTCGACGTCGCAGGCCCCGCCGAGCCGCCCCACCATCGAGCGCGCCTCGCCCATCTCCGTCGGGGCGACGTTGGCCTCGGAGGTCTCGTTGTTGGGCTCGATCTCCCGGAGGCGGTCGAGCGAGATCTCGAGGCGGCAGGAGGAGTCGCAGCCGTCGCCGTCGATCTCGTTGCCGTCGTCGCAGCCCTCGCCGGGCTCGCGGCGTCGGTCGCCGCACGTCGTCTGGACGACGGTCAGGTCCAGCTCGCCGCCGCCGCGATAGCTGTCGAAGCCGAGCACGTGCTGGCCCGCCTCCTCCGGCTCGAAGACGAAGGTCTCGAGGATGCCGGGCCCGCAGCGATCGACGAGCGTGGTGCACGCGCCGGGGTCGCAGAGCGGCATCGTGTAGACGACGACGTCGGTCTGGGTGTCGAGCGGCTCGGCCACCACCGTCCAGCGGTCGCCGGGCTCCGCGTCGATCGCGACGAAGGCGTCGGCCCCCGAGAGCCCGCGGCCGTCGCAGCCCGTCAGCGAGCGCTCGTCGTCCTCGAGCTCCGCCAGGTTCAGTCGCACGGTGCCGCCGCCGCCGGTGAGCGCCTCGAGCGGATCGGGCCCGCAGCGATCGTAGACCGCGAGCGAGGGCTCTCCGCCGCCCGCGTCGAGCGCCGCGAGGGCCGGCCCGATGTCGTAGATGTCGCAGCCCACCAGGAGCAGCGCGATCGCGCACCACCGGATCATCGGAACCGTCCCAGCATCGTGAGGCCGCCGCCGGCAGGGAGGACGCTCGGCGCGATCACGGCGCGCGCGGGCTCCTCCTCGTCGGCCCAGTCGGTGAGGAAGATCGCCCAGGCCACGCTGACCGCGGCGAGCCCCGCGGTGACCCCGATCAGGACGTTGGTGCGGGTCTGCAGGTCGAGGCCGGCGTAGTAGCCGTCGAGCGTGGGGTCGGCGAGGTAGGCGTCGTGGGACTGCAGCACGTCGACCGTCGACCACGTCAGCAGCGCCGCGGACACGGCGGTGAGCCCCACGGGCACGGTGAGGAGCCACGGCGAGAGCCGCCACTCGTCCGACGGGGCCGGGGCCTCGGGGGTCGGCTCGGAGACCGCGGCCGCGCCCTCGAACATCTGCGGCTCGATCGCGCTGCCCAGCTCGAGCAGGCGGTTGCCGTGGGCGTCGAGGACCCAGGCGTGGAGCTCGACCGACGCCTCGGCGGTGAGCCCCTCGACCGGAACGTGCAGCTCCTCCGCCGCGTCGAGCTCGAGCCGGGCGGGCTCCGCCGCGCCCTCGAGGCGAGCCACCGCGACCACCCGCGCGGCCATGTTCAGCGGATCTTCGAGGCGCAGCGCGAGCCCTCGATCGCCGCGGAGCCGACGCGCCTCGACGCGGAAGTCGCCGTCGCGCGCCGCCCACGCGCCCTGCGCCTCCAGCAGCGGCTGGCGAAGGCGCGGCGACAGGTCGGCCCCGTCCTCGTCCGCGCCCAGCGCGATCATCCGGGCGAAGGCGTCGCGGGCCACCGGGTCGTCCCCGTCGGCCGCCGCCGCGATGGCGATCAGGCGATAGATGCGGGCCACGTCGCCGGGCGAGTGGCCGCCCTCCTCGAGCGCCTCTCGGGCCAGCGCCCGCGCGCGAGGGAAGTCCACCTCGAGGTAGGCCTCCTCCGCCTCGGCGAGGCGATCCTGCGCCGCCGCAGGCGCCGAGGCAGGGACCCAGAGGAGCGCGACACAGAGCGAGATCCGGATCAACGCAACCCCACCCGCCGACGCGTGGTCTCGCCGGACGCGATCTCCACCATGTACCGCTGCTCGATGCCCTGCTCCGGGTTGCGGAGCAGCAGCGTGTGCTGACCGGGCGGGAGCTCCACGCGCATCAGCGGCGTGTTGCCGAGCCGGCGGCCGCCCAGGCTGACCTCGGTCCAGGGCGTGGTGTCGAGGAACAGGAAGCCCGGCGCGGCGCGGGGCGCGGGCGCGGCCTCGTCTGCCGAGGGGCGGGGCGCGCGGCGCGGTCGCCGACGGCGCGATCGGCGCGGGGACTCGGCCCGCGCGGTCTCCACCGCCGCGCCGTCCTCCGGCGCGGCCTCCGCCCCGTCCTCCGGCGCGGCCTCGGCCGGCGCGGCCTGCTCCGCCGCCGAGGGCTCGACGTCGTCGGCGACCTCGGCGGGCGAGGCGGCGACCTCGACGGGCGCCTCGACGGGCGCGGCGGCGGTCGCGATCGCGGGCTGTTCGTCGGCGGCGAGCGCGGGCGCGTCCGGCTCGCGGGTGGCGATCCAGCCCATCGCCCCGGTCAGCCCGGCGGCGAGCAGCACGACCAGGGCCACCAGCCAGCGGTTGGTGCGGGACCGGACCGCCTCGGTGCCGGTGGCCGAGTAGGAGTAGGAGCCGTCGCCCCCGAGCACGAAGGCCTGCGAGACGTCGCCCATCTCGCCCTTCACGCAGGCGGCGATGGCGTCCCGCCGGAGCGCGATCGCCTCCTCGAACATCTCCCGGAGCTGTCGGCCCACGTCGCGGTGCCGGGTCGGCTCGGGCAGCCCTCGCAGATACGCCTCGAGCTCGTCGCGCATCTCCGCCGCCGAGGCGTAGCGCTCGGACAGGTCGCGGCTCAGCGCGCGGTCCGCGATCCGCGCGAGCGTCTCGGGCGCGTCGATCGCCACCGAGCGCGTCGGCGGGATCTCGTCCTCGGTCACTGCGCGAATGGTCGCCACCTCGGTGTCCCGCTTGAAGAGCCGGCGACCGGTCAGGCACTCCCAGAGCACGACGCCCATGCCCCACACGTCGGAGCGCGCGTCCACCTCGCGCTGCTCGGCCTGCTCGGGCGAGAGGTAAGCGTACTTGCCCTTGATCGCGCCGTGCTCGGTCCGCGCCACCTGCATCGCGGCCTTGGCGACGCCGAAGTCGAGGACCTTGGTGACGCCGTTGTAGCCGACGAAGAGGTTGTGCGGGGACACGTCCCGATGGACCACGCCGAGCGGGTTGCCTTCGAGATCGCGCAGCTCGTGAGCGTGCTGCAGGCCGTCGAGCGCGTCGGTGATCAACCGGGCGAGCACCGGCGGCGGCAGCGGCTCACCGAGCTCCTTGCACCGGGCGAGCACGTGCGAGAGCGGCTGACCGTCCAGGTACTCCATCGCCATGAACGGGAGCCCCTGGACCTCGCCGACCTCGTTGGTCTGGACGACGTTGGGGTGGGCGAGCAGCGCCGCGAGCCGGGCCTCGTCCATGAACATCTCGCGCACGCCCGGCTCCTGCAGGAGGTGCGCGTGCATGCGCTTGATGACCACCAGCTTCTGGAAGCCACCCTGGCCGGTCCGGAGCGCCAGCATGACCTCGGCCATGGCGCCCTGTCCCAGCTTGGCGACGAGCGTGTAGCCCCCGAACCGGGTCGCCTCGATCGCTCTCACCGTCCCGAGGACTTCGTCCGACTCGTCCAACTCGGGACCCACCAACGGATTGTCGTCGGCGTTCCTGAACCTGTCAACGAACACCTAGGGTGAAATCGCACCCGCGGTGTAAGCGTCGGACCTACGCTGGAGTGCGTCGCCTACTCGGCGGCGTCCGCGGTCGGACGAGGCTCGAGGATCACCCGAGGGCCGTCGCCGCGCAAGACGAGGACCGACCCGCTCGGCGCGGTCCCGGCGAGCACCGCGCTCGCGAGCGGGGCCTCCACGAGCCGGCCGATGCAGCGGCGCATCGGCCGCGCCCCGAGCTCGGGATCGAAGCCGCCAGCGGCCACCAGGGCGTCGATGCAGCTCGGCTCGATCTCGAGCGCGACCCGGTGCTCCTTGCGCATCACCTCGGCGACGCCCTCGAGCAGCTTCAGGGCGATGGCCTGGATCTCCTCGGCGCCGAGGGCGGCGAAGTAGAGCGGCTCGTCGATGCGGTTCCAGAGCTCGGGCGGCAGCGCCCGGCGGGCGGCCATCAGCGCGCGGTCCCGATCGCCGCGCGCGCCCTCGTCCGGGGTCGCGCCGAAGCCGACCCGGCGGGTGGGCGTCGCGGCCGCGGACGCGCCGAGGTTGCTGGTCATCACGATCACCGTGTTGGTGAAGTCCACCGTTCGGCCGCGGCCGTCGGTGAGGCGCCCCTCGTCGAGCAGCGGCAGCAGCGCGAGCAGGACCTCGGGGTGCGCCTTCTCGATCTCGTCGAGCAGGACGAGCTGGTAGGGCCGGCGACGGACCGCCTCGGTGAGCTGGCCCCCCTCCTCGTGTCCGACGTAGCCGGGCGGGGCGCCGACGAGGCGCGCGACCGCGTGGGGCTCGCTGAACTCGCTCATGTCGAAGCGGGTCACCCCGCTGGTCGGGAACAGGAGATCGCTGATCGCCTTGGCGGTCTCGGTCTTGCCGACGCCGGTCGGCCCGAGCAGCAGGAACGTCCCCAGCGGGCGCGCCCCGCGGAACCCGGCCGCGCCCTTGCGGAGCGCGTCGGCGATCCGGGCGATCGGCTCGCGCTGCCCGACGACCCGGGCGTGCAGGTGCTCCTCGAGGCGCAGGAGACGGTCGGCGTCGCGCATCAGCAGCCGATCGACCGGGACGTGCGCCTGCTCGGCCACCACCCGCGCGACCGACGCAGGCTCCACCACCGAGCCGCCGCGCCGGCGCACCCGGGCCGCCGCCAGATCGAGCGCGGCGATCGCCTTGTCGGGCAGGAAGCCCTCGGAGACGAAGCGCACGGTGAGCTCGACCGCGGCCTCCAGCGAGCGCGGGTCGTAGGCGACCGCGTGGTGCAGCTCGTACTTCGGCACGATGCCGCGGAGGATCTCGATCGCCTCGCTCGGCGTCGGCTCGCCCACGTCGATGCGAGAGAAGCGCCGCACGAGCGCCGCGTCCTTCTCGAAGTGGCGTCGGTACTCCGCGTCGGTCGTCGCGCCGATGCAGGGGAGCTCTCCGCGCGCGAGGGCCGCCTTGAGCTCGTTGGCCAGGTCGTCCGGCCCCTCGCCGCCGACGATGGCGTGGATCTCGTCGAGGAAGAGCAGCACCCTGTTGCCCGCGCGGTCGACCTCCTTCTGGAGCTGCCGCAGCTTCTCCGCGAGGGCGCCCCGGACGCCGGTGCCGCTGACGAGGGCGCCGGCGGAGATCTCGATCAGCAGCCGGTCGGCCAGGCGACCGCAGCTGCCGCCGTCCTTCACCAGGCGGAGCGCGAGGCCCTCGACGATGGCGGTCTTGCCCACGCCGGGCGGGCCCACGAGGACCGGGTTGTTGGCGCGGCGCCGACCGAGCACGTCGAGGAGCCGGTCGAGCTCGTGCGCGCGGCCGACCACCGGATCGATCTCACCGCGCGCCGCGGCCGCGGTGAGGTTGCGACCGAGGCGACACAGGAGCGGGAAGCGCCCCGGGTCGAGGTCGTGCGGGCCCACGTCGGCGGGCTTCTCGCTCTCGGGGTTGTTCAGCGCCGGGCGCCGGGCGGCGCTCGGACGCTTGCGAGGCGCGCGCACCTCGGGCGGCTTGCCGTTGCCGCTCCGCGCGACCGGGCGCAGCGGCGTCTCCGGGATCGAGTCGTCCTCGGGCTTCCGCGGCGGCGGCGCCTTCCGGCGGTTCTTCGGCGGCTCGTCGCGCCGCGGATCCTCGCGGCGCACGCGGGTGCGCGGCACCGGGGGCACGGTCGGCCGGGAGCGCGCGGGGGTGAGGCCCGGCGCGCGGGTGAGCGTGCGGTCGTCCTCGACGCCCAGCACGCCGACCACGTCGTCGCGGAGGCGCGTGGGGTTGGCCCCGGCGGCCTCGAGGCAGCGATAGCCGGCGCTCCGCGGCTCGCGCACGATGGCCGCCAGCAGGTGCACCGGTCGCGCGACCCCGTCGCCGACGTTCTCGGCGATGCGCGCGGCGCGCTCGAAGGCGACCTCCATCGCGCTGGTCGGCTCCTCGTTGGCGACCTTGAGCGCGCTGATGAGGTCCATCTCTCGCACCCCGCGCTGCGTCAGCACGCGGGACGTCTCGTCGTCGGACCTCAGCATCACGAGCAGCGCGTAGGCCGTGGTGGGCCGCTGCTTGCGGCGCAGCGCGGTCCGCCGCGCGTTGGCCATCAGGCCGCTGAGGGTTCCGGTGATCGTGGCCATGCTTCCTCCGCCTCCCCCCGCGATACCGGGGAGGATCCGGGAGGCCAAGTTTTCGACACGCGCGCCGGGGCGGATGCGTCATCCTCGATCCCGATGCACGCGCGAACGCTGTCCCTCGCCCTGCTCCTCGCGGCCTGTCAGGGCGATCCGTCGCCCCCCGACGCGGGCCCGCCGGACTCCGGCCCTCCGGACGCCGGAGGGATCGGCGAGGCGATCGGTCCTTCCACCCTCGACCTCGCCGCCGACCCGCCCGGCGAGTGGCTCGCGGGGGATCTGCACGTGCACGCGACCGGCGCGAGCAACGACACCGGCGGCGACTCGTTCCCCGAGGACATCGCGCGGATCGCGCGCGAGCGAGGGCTGTTCTTCGTGGTGCTGACCGACCACAGCAACAGCACCGGGAGCGACGTGAGCACCACCGAGGAGGATCCGGCGCTCTTCAACATGGGCCCGGAGTTCCCCTACTGGGACGAGGCAAACCGGCTGAGCGAGCCGGGCGCCTTCCTGATGGTCGACGGCAACGAGCTCAGCCCGGTCGCGGACGGCGACCCGCCGACCGAGCCCACCGGCCACGTCGGCTGCGTGCCCGCGGACCTCGAGGCGTTCGATCGCTCCGGCGCCATCGTCGACCGCCCGCGGGGCGCGGTGACGGGGGCGGAGACGCTGGCCCAGGCGCGGGAGCGTGGCTGCTTCGTCGTGCTGAACCATCCCTGGGGCACGCCGTGGACGAGCTTCGACTGGACGAGCTTCGACTACGACGCGGTGGAGGTCTGGAACGGGACGGCGGGCCTCGACGCCCTCGATCTCCGCGGCCGCGACGCCTGGCGCTGCGATCTCCTCCAGGGGCGCGCCGTGACGCCGATCGCGGCGAGCGACTGCCACCGCGTGCACACGGAGCCGCCGGGGGAGACGCTGCACCCCGCGCTCGGCTTCCCGCGCACCCACGTGTTCGCCGAGGCGCGGACCTGGCCCGCGATCGTGGCCGGCCTCCGCGCGGGGCGGGTGGCGCTCGGGGACGGGGAGTCGGTGCTGTTCCTCGACGCGTACGCGGAGGGGGGCGAGCTGGAGGCGTCGCGGGAGACGCGATGGCTTCGGCTCCGTGGGCGCGTCGATCCGGCGGCGGGGCGCCCGAGCGTGGTGTTGACGCGGGCGGTGGCGTGTGGGGACACGCGGGGGGTGGATCGGGAGGCGCCGGGGATCGAGGAGGTGGTGGTTTTGGAGCGTGGGCTCGAGCCGGGGCAGGAGATCGACTGGGCGGTTCGCGTGGAGGGGGAGGTGGGGGTGTACTCGGCGATGCTTCGGGCGAGCCGGGGGCACTATGGGGCTTTGAGTCGGGGGATCGTGATCGAGTAGGGGGCGGCGGGCAGCGGCGGCGGCAGCGGGGGCGGCAGCGGCAGCGGGGGCGGCGGCGGCAGCGGGGAGCGGCAGCGGGGGAGGCAGC